>ERZ836358.27-NODE-27-length-195065-cov-12.213984_pt1 | contig 195065 bp, 178 predicted proteins | sample MGYA00519942_ERZ836358 | MGnify/ENA primary metagenome ERZ836358 (study PRJEB31850, sample SAMEA3708798) | human gut metagenome | biome: human gut; feature: human-associated habitat; material: faeces | place: China | collected 2014 ...
AGTAGGGCTATGCCCGTTGATGAAAAGCCCCCGGCTATGCCGGGGGATATTTACTATTTGAAAATATTAATCGAAAAGTCTTGATTAAATGAATAATTAATGATAAAATGTATGTAATGGCGGTTGAAATTTGTATGAATTGAATTTGCAATTTTACAGACGCTATTATTAAAGTTGGTTTTTTATTTGAGAAAGGCTATGGAGTTGAAAATGAAAAAAATTACGGCTCTTTTAACGGTATTGATGATGTGCATGACATTCGGTGCGGATTTTGTATACGCAGCGGACAGTAATTCGTCACGCAATGCTGTTTTGCAAATACGTAAGGAGATAGACAGTCACAAGTCGAACATTCAATCGAAAAACGGTGAACTGTTTAAACTTACACCCGAAGAAATCGCCGAAGCGGATTTTAAGAATTATGATACGTCATCAGTACTGTTGGGAACTGACTTGTATGAGTTTTCTGCCGGCAGTGTTTCAAACGACATAAAAGGCAAAGACGGAACAATAAACACACTTGCTCCGAATGAATACAAAATTCACAGTACGATTAAATACGGAAAATATCCGTCAATATTCAATTCAGACACTGTGATAAAAACTTCCGGCGGAAAACGGGCAACATTTGTTGCAGATTATTCGGACGATGTGCCGTCATATCAGATTGTGAAGAATGTTGAGAATTTATATGTTGAAAATATAGATTTTGAAAACTTTCCTATGATAAAATTTGAAAATTGCGATAATATTATTTTTAACAACTGTTCGTTTACCGATTTTGAAAACAACGGAATTGTGTTCAGAGATTGCAGTAATATCGCGATTTTGAACAGTAAGTTCACAAATTGCGGCAATCAGATTTCGGACAGTTCAAACAGCGGTTACAGTATAAGAATAGTCGGTGATGCACAAAGTCCGACTGAAAATGTGCTTGTTGAAAATTGTACTTTCGAGAACAGCTGCGGTAAGACGATAAGTTTTGTCGGCAACGTTGACGATTATGTTGTAAGAAATAATACGATTAACAACAGTGTTTGGGGGGCGATTGATTATTGGACTCCGACTGTTTCGGGCAAATATGCAGATGTTATTGAAAATAATGTGTGCAAAAATATCGGTTTCGGCAAACCGTCCGTAAATGATACGAACGCACTTACAAGCGGTGTGGGTTGTGCGGCGATATTCGCGGGTATGGGAACATCGCTCCCTAATACGATTGTGAAAAATAACGTTGTACAAAATTGCGTTGAAACGGGTATCGAAGGTCCGTATGAATTGGTTTATCACAATACAGTAAAAAATACAGGCGAAAATTCCGTTGCACGTTATACCGGCTCTACAGAGGCGATATATATTAAGCCGACGACTGAATTTGAACAGAAATATATAGGAAATACTATCGAAACAAGAGGTTTGAGATGCTTTTCTTCTTACTCGAACAGAGATGATGAGTACAAGGGAATATACATTTTGAACAATTCTATGAATTTGAAAAATACAGACGCAAGTATTGCTTGTAATTACAGTCGTTCGGATATTGAAATCAACTGTAAAAAAATAAAGAAGATTGTAATTGAAAATAATTCGGGAATGATGAAAGACAAAAAGAGTGTGAATATCTATACCGACAAGGGTTATGTTATGGATTATTTAAGTATTCATAATCCTTGTATGATAGGCTCAGTGCCTGAAAAGGCGAGATATTGCTTTAATATCAATAATAATTAAACAGAATGCAGTCAAAATCGTTGCGGATTTGTCTGCAGACTCAATTAAGCTAATCATTGGGGAACATATAAACAATGCGTATGCTTTGTTTATATGTTCCTTTTTTGGTGCAAATATATAAAAATTATAGGTATATTTAATAGATAATTACTAAAAAGTAAAATATATGTTGAAATTGCACGAATAAAGTGATATGATAAAAGTATAATTTGTGCAAAAGGGATGATAGTTGTGGAATATATTGGGCATACATCAGACGACGGACGGAAACAGCTACTTTTGGACCACTTGAACGGAACGTCAAAGTTATGTCGTGAAAATGCGAATGAATTTTGGGCGGATATAGCCGAATTTGTGGGGCAAATACACGATATAGGCAAGTATACATCGGGTTTTCAAAAACGTATAAACGGTGCGGAAAATATCCGAGTGGAACACGCAATATGCGGTGCAAAAGAAGTTGCGAAAGCACCGCCGAAATCATATGTGCCTATGATTGAGTATTGCGTTGCGGGACATCATTCGGGTTTACCTGACGGCGGAACGAAAGTTGACGGTGAAGAAGATTCGACATTGCACGGCAGAATGAAACGAAAAACCGGCGATTATTCTGCGTATGAAAATGAAGTTAAACTTGAATATCCCAAAGATAATTTGAGAGAACTTTTTGATGTCAGTAATCAGAGAGAAATTATTGAAAGGTATTCTTTTTTTACAAGATATTTGTTTTCATGCCTTACGGATGCGGATTTTATAGATACGGAACGGTTTGTAACTCCCAACACAGACAGAGGTATAGACGGAGATTTTCAAAAAGCATACGAAAAAGTATGTGAAAAACTTAATTCTTTTAAAATAGAAACCAAACTTCAAGAATCAAGAAGTATTATACAAGAACAGGTTTATAAAAGCGTTGAATCGAATGCGAATGTATATACATTGAATATGCCGACAGGCAGCGGAAAAACTCTTTGCAGTATAAGAGCGGCTTTGAAAACTGCGATAGAGAATAAGAAAAAACGTATTATATATGTAATTCCGTATGTCAGTATAATTGAACAGACAGCAAAGGTATTTGAGGATATTTTCGGTGATGTACTTCCTGTGTTGCAGCACCATTCAAATTATGATTTTGATGATGATAAAAATGAAGATGAGAACGAAATAACTTCGGAAAAATTAAAACGTTCCTGTGAAAATTGGGACGCAAAACTTATAGTAACAACGAATATTCAATTTTTTGAATCACTGTATCATTATAAAGGCAGACGACTTAGGAAACTTCATAATCTGGCGGACAGTGTTATCATATTTGACGAAATACATATGCTGCCGATTGACTATATTCAGCCTTGTTTAAGGGCAATAGGGTATGTGACGAAGTATCTTAACAGTACGGCAATTTTGATGTCGGCGACAATGCCGAATTATGATAAATTTATGGAAAGGTATATGTCAGGTGCCAAAATAGAAAATGCGGTTAAGGATACGTCGTTGTTTAACGTATTTGATAAGTGCAGATATGAGTATATCGGGAAGTGTGAACTTGCTTCACTGGCAGAAAAGGCACAGGAATATGACAATGCACTTATAATTGTGAACAAAAGGAAAACGGCAAGGGAATTATATGATATTTGTAGCGGTAACAAGTATCATTTGTCAACATATATGACGCCTTTGCACCGTTCGGAGATTATTGCAAAAATAAAGGAAGATATAAAGAACGGAATTAATACGACCGTGATTTCAACATCACTGATTGAGGCGGGTGTTGACCTTGACTTTAAGGCGGTGTTCAGAGAAATTGCGGGGATTGATAACATATTGCAGTCCGGCGGTAGATGTAACCGTGAGGGTAAGATGGATATGGGCGATGTGTTTGTTTTTGAAACAGACGGCGGAAAAGGTGAAATTCAGCTTAAATCAAATATAACACGAAATTTATTTGAGGAATTTGACAATATTTCAACCGACAAATGTATTGAAGAATATTACAGTCGCTTATTTGCGTTTAATGACGGCAATATAGACAAAAGTACCATAACTTCGCTTATGGGTGAAAATTTGAAATTTGATGAAATACCGTTCAGAACGTATGCCGAGAATTTTAAGTTTATCAAAAATCAAGTTATAGGAATAGTAATTCCGCGTGATGAAAATAAAGATTTGATTGAACAGCTCAGATACGGAAAACTGTCCGTAAAACGAAAATTACAGCAGTACAGTGCGTCCGTACATATTTGGGAGCTTGAAGAAATGATTAAAGAGGGGATTATAGAACAGCTTGATTGTGGTGTTTGCATACTTGCAAATACAGATTATTATAAGTCGGACGTGGGTTTGACGTTGGAAAATGATGTAGATTATTTTGTATGAGGAGGTTAAAATGAGTTACGGATTTAAAATTATGGTTAAAGGCGATTATGCCGCGTTTAACCGCCCTGAAATGAAAGTTGAACGTGTGAGTTATGATGTTCCGACACCGGGAGCTCTTGAGGGACTGATAAAGTCGGTGTATTGGAAACCGGCAATTCGGTATGTAATTGATAAGATTATCGTTTTTAATCCGATAACATTTATCAATGTTCGCCGTAATGAGGTTAAGGAAAAAATAAAATTGCAGTCGGTACAAAAAAGTATGAAAAACGGTACAGGTGACGCAACGATTTATACCAAGGATATGATAAATCAACGCGGAAGTATGATTTTGAAAGATGTATGTTACGGCGTGGAATTTCACTTTGAACTTACGGGTATACAGAGTGACCAAGATGACGAGTCGGAGGAAAAGCATTATAATATTCTTCTAAGACGTTTAAGAAACGGTCAACAATTCAGACAACCTGTGCTTGGGTGTCGTGAATTTCCCGTAAAGAGTATTGAGCTTGTGGAGGAATTTCCGCTTGAAAATGTTTCGGATACGTTAAAAGGTGATACGGATTTAGGATTTATGCTGTATCATATGAAGTTTGAGGACGGCGGACATCCGAAAGATAATGATTGGGATAAACGTAATTTTTCGGACAAGGCAGACGCACTTTTTTACAGACCGCATATGATTGACGGTGTTATAGATGTAGCAAAATATAGGGAGATGATGAAATGCTGATAAAGGCTTTGAATGAATATTACGATATTCTTGCGAGAAATGACAAGGTTTGCAAAGACGGTTTTTCAAGACAGAATATCACGCATATGATTATGCTGAGAAAAGACGGTACAGTAAGCGATATTATAAACGTGGAGCAGGAAAGTGAACCTGACAGAAAAGGTAAAACAAAACTTCAGCCTATATCGGTGGTTTTGCCGAGAAGAATCGATGCAAGAGGGATTGCATCCAACATAATAGAGCATAGAGGTCGATATATTTTTGGTTTAATATATGATAAAGATAACGATGTATATACTACGAATAACGATACTGATAACGTAAATCAATCGCATGAAGTGTTTGTTGAAAAAAATTTGGAATTTACAGAAAGTATGCAATCTGATATTGTAATAGCATACAGAAATTTTATGCTGAATTGGAACCCATCAGAAGAAGTCAATAATGAATATCTTTTAAATATAAAAAAATATTTTGACAAGTCGAGGTTTATTTTTGCACTTGAAGGACATCCCGAAATAAAATTGCATGATATGGACGGTGAAATTTCAAACAAAATAGCGGAACTGCAAAAAGAGTCTTGTACGTTGCAAGGCAATGATATATGTTCAATCACTGGTGAGAAAGGTAAGTTTTCCGATATTCATAATGTGGTCAACGGCAATAAGAAAGTAGTATGTGCAAAAAATTCTGCTGAGTGGTCGTATGGGAAAACAAAGTCAAGTAATAGTTCAATAATAGAACCAACAATGAAACGCTATACTGATGCACTAAGCATATTAATGGCAGATAAAAAACATAACATATATCTTGATGATATGATGGTTGTATTTTGGGCGATGTCAGATGATGATTCAAAAGAAACGGATTTGTTTGCTTCAATGCTTGGCTTTGACGATAAGATTGACGCAGATGAAATGAACGGTATTTTGCTTAAATCGCTTAATGACGTAAATCAAGGCAAAAGTCCCGATTTGACAGAACTCAATATTGATAAAAATGTTGAATTTTATATTGTAGGATTTACAACAAATATTTCACGTCTTGCACAGAAATTTATATACCGTGATAAATTCGGTAACATATTCTCGCATATAGCAAGACACCAATCAGATATGATGATTATTAATTCAAAAGGAAACATACCAATGTGGCTGATATTCCAAGAATTAAGACCACCTAAAAACAAAGATTATAAAACACCGCCGCCGCTTATGGCTTCGGTGTTCGGTGCAATAATAAACGGTACACGTTATCCGGAGTCTTTGCTTGAAAATGCCGTAAGACGAGTGAAAACGGATAAATCGGTAAATTATGTTCGTGTAGGCATTATCAAGGCTTGCATAAACAGAAAAGATAGATATTCAAAAAATAAGGAGGAGATAAAAATGGCACTTGATATTGAAAATAATAATCAAGCGTATCTGTGCGGCAGATTACTTGCTGTGGCAGAAAAAATACAGAGGGAGTCTAATAAAGAAAAAAAACTGAATAGAACTATAAAAGATACATATTTCTCTTCGGCATGTGCAAATCCGGCAAAGGTTTTCCCTAATATTATAAAGCTACAACAATATCATTTGGAGAAGATTAAGAAAAATGGTGAGAATGGCGTACAACATGCAGTAAGATATTCTAAAATCGTGAGTGAAATCATGGATAAAATTAATTACGAGTTTCCAAAGACTTTGCCACTTGATGAACAAGGTAAATTCATTGTAGGATTCTATCATCAAGAACAGGATTTTTATAAGAAAAAAGAAACAAAAGATGATGAAATATGAAAGGAAGTAGAGAATTATGGAACCAATTAAAAACAGATACGAATTTACAGTTATTTTTGATGTAGAAAACGGCAACCCCAATGGTGATCCCGATGCAGGCAATATGCCGAGAATTGATCCTGAAACATCTATAGGACTTGTTACTGATGTATGTTTGAAAAGAAAAATCAGAAATTTTGTGGATATTTATAAAGAGGATAAGCGTGGATATAATATTTTAATAAAATCAGGCAAAGCACTTAATACAAAATTTGCAGAAACATATAAAGCTATTGGTGCAGATGCAAAAAAGAAAATGAGTGCAAATGAAAAAGCAGAAGTAATAGAAAAAGCAAAAAAATATATGTGTGAAAATTACTTTGACGTAAGAACATTCGGTGCTGTTATGAGTACAACTGGAGAGGCTTGTCCATGCGGTACGGTAAGAGGGGCTGTTCAATTTAGTTTTGCAAAAAGTATTGATCCAGTATATCCTCAAGAATTATCAATCACAAGACAGATAAGAACGAATGAAAAAGAAAGAGAAACCGGTGAGGGTACTATGGGCAGAAAGAGCATAGTACCGTATGGCTTGTACAGAGCGGACGGATATGTGTCGGCTATGCTTGCACAAAAACTTACTAAGTTTTCGGAAGAAGACCTTAAACTTTTGTGGAAGGCCATTATCAATATGTTTGAACACGACAGAAGTGCCGCAAGAGGTAAAATGTGCGTAAGAAAACTTTATGTATTCAAGCACGATTCCTTACTCGGAAATGCTTCGGCGAATGTGTTGTTTGACAAAATTGTTATCAGCAAAAAATACGGAGTGGAAGTTCCGAGAAGTTTCAATGACTATGAAATCACTGTCGATAAAAATATGCCTGAAGGAGTAGAACTTCAGGAAAAAGCATGATTAATATAAGGACAATACAGCATTATATGTATTGCCCAAGAAGATTCGGATTGCTTGAAATTGAGAATGCCTGGGCTGAAAATGTTTCGGTTGTGTTGGCGAATATTATGCACGAAAACGTACATTCGGGCAAACACCAATTCAAAAGCAATAACAAGGTTGTTTTAAGCTCGGTTACTTTGTATAATGATGAACTTGAATTGTATGGTGTTGCGGATTGTATAGAGTTTTGCAAAAATAAAGACGGCGTACCGATAGACGGTCTTGACGGAAAGTACATTGTCAGACTTGTGGAATACAAGCCTACACAGCCTAAAGACGGCTCTATAAGAGAAACTGACGCTATACAGGTGTTTGCTCAAAAATTGTGTGCGGACTATATTTGGAAATGCAACAGTGAGGGGTGCATATATTATGCCGATACAAGAAAACGTGTGAAAATGCCGTTTGATGAGGAGTATGACAGGTATAAAGCTTTGCTTGATGATTTGGTCGGCAAAATGCAAAACGTAATGGAAAGCGGTGTTATTCCTCCAAAAATAAAAGGTCAAAAGTGCAGTGGTTGCTCGATTAAAGATTTGTGTATGCCTAAAATGAAAAAGTACAGCATTAAACAGCTTATTGAGGAGGATTGCGTATGAGAAAACTTTTGAATACTTTGTATGTCACGAATGAAAATATATACATGACTCTCGACGGCGAAAATGTTGTGTGCAAGGAAAATAATGAGGTTAAATTACGACTTCCGTTTTCAAATATTGAGGCGATATTTTGTTTCAGCTATCTTGGCTGTTCGCCTGCACTCATGGGGAAGTGTGCCGATTACGGCATACCTATTAACTTCATATCTCCGTCAGGCAGATTTTTGGCTCGCGTGCAGGGTGTGTCACACGGAAATGTGTTGCTGAGAAAACGTCAATACGAACTTTTTTCAAAACCGCCTGCACTTTTAAGACAAAATACCGTTGCCGCAAAATTGGCGAATACAAAAAGTGTTGTGAAAAGAACGCTTAAAGATTATCCGCAAATTGATGAGGACGGCAAGCTGACTCATTGTATAGAACGCTTGGACGGTTGTATTAAAAGCGTGTATATCACAGATGATTATGACGGCATACTCGGTACGGAGGGGAACGGCGCAAAGGCATATTTTGATGTGTTTGACAGCCTTATTCTTCATCAAAAAGACGATTTCTGTTTTGCAATGAGAAGTAAAAGACCTCCGCTCGATAGGGTGAATGCAATGTTGTCGTTTTTATATACGATTTTTACCCGTGAATATGCGGCGGCACTTGAAAGTGTGGGCTTGGACAGTTATATGGGATTTTATCATTCGCTTCGTCCTGGACGTGAATCGCTTGCGTGCGATTTGGTCGAGGAGGGGAGATGTATTGTTGAAAGATTTGTGTTGACATTAATAAATCTTAAAATTATTAAACCTGAAGATTTTGATGTACAGGTAAGCGGTGCAGTTTTCTTGAATGATGACGGCAGGAAAAAGGTGCTCTCAAAATGGCAGGAGAAAAAACGTACCGATATGATACATCCGTATTTGAAGGAAAAAATTCCTATGGGACTTTTGCCGTATGTGCAAAGTATGTTGCTTGCAAAATTTGTGCGTGGTGAAATTGACGAGTATCCGTGTTATTTGGCGAGGTAGGTGATATTGATGATGACTTTGGTAAGTTATGATGTGTCAACTATCGATGCGGCAGGTAGGAAAAGACTTCGCAAGGTTGCAAAGGAATGTGTTAATTACGGACAAAGAGTGCAAAATTCTGTGTTTGAAGTTGATGTTGATTACGGAACATTCTTGAAATTAAAAAATAGACTTATGAAAATTATTGATGAAGAACAAGATAGCCTTCGATTCTATTATTTGGGTAATAATTGGAAGAGGAGAGTGGAGCATATAGGTGCAAAGGAAACATATGATCCTGAGGGCAGTTTGATTTTGTGAGCGAACGTGCAGTGATATTGGTTTTATATGGAGGTTCGCTGAAAAAATAATACATATTATGTAAAAAATATCGTTTTTTTAAGTGATTTTTAGTAAAATGTCCGCTCTGTTGTGGTGGTGTGACTTCGCATATACAATATGTAGAGTCACGCTCCCCACGGAGCGTGTGAGTTGAAATGGACTTAACAAGTTGCGACCCTTTAATCAACTTAGTCACGCTCCCCACGGAGCGTGTGAGTTGAAATGTATAATATCATTGGCATTTCGAGTGTCAAAACGTCACGCTCCCCACGGAGCGTGTGAGTTGAAATTCGCTTTTTATTGAGTAAATCAAATAAATCTCCTGGTCACGCTCCCCACGGAGCGTGTGAGTTGAAATTTAAAGTGCTGTCCTCATATTCCTGTACTTGTGCTGTCACGCTCCCCACGGAGCGTGTGAGTTGAAATTCTATTACGACATTTTTGACCGTTGGGATTAGTAAGTCACGCTCCCCACGGAGCGTGTGAGTTGAAATAGCTAATGAATACGGAGTTGGTGGTAGATATGCGTCACGCTCCCCACGGAGCGTGTGAGTTGAAATCATCGCAAAGTTGATTACATTACCGCCCGTTCCTGGTCACGCTCCCCACGGAGCGTGTGAGTTGAAATCAATATCATTTATTTCAGCAGTATCAACATTTTTCGTCACGCTCCCCACGGAGCGTGTGAGTTGAAATATGTTTCCGGTAAGAAATGTATTTTCGGTAGAGCGAAAGTCACGCTCCCCACGGAGCGTGTGAGTTGAAATCACTCTGGAGGAGCCATTTTGAAAGAAACAAGCATGTCACGCTCCCCACGGAGCGTGTGAGTTGAAATAAAAAGGGAGTAACAGTAGATTTGAATGTTCTAGTCACGCTCCCCACGGAGCGTGTGAGTTGAAATGAGCATTTCCCGGAACATCCGTTTGAGTTATATAGTCACGCTCCCCACGGAGCGTGTGAGTTGAAATGTAAACGTCATTTATGTAAACCATAAAACAGCCACGTCACGCTCCCCACGGAGCGTGTGAGTTGAAATGAAAAAAATCTAACAAACAACAACACGTTGATTTGTCACGCTCCCCACGGAGCGTGTGAGTTGAAATATTACAAAAACCTTGCAATGTCATGAAATGGCATACGTCACGCTCCCCACGGAGCGTGTGAGTTGAAATTGCGAGCCTCTACGCTTTCATCTATGTACCCGAGTCACGCTCCCCACGGAGCGTGTGAGTTGAAATATTTTGTGTCCATCAAAATGGCTCCACTCTGGAGTCACGCTCCCCACGGAGCGTGTGAGTTGAAATATTATTCGCATTTACTTACAATCTCCTCTATGCAGTCACGCTCCCCACGGAGCGTGTAAGTGGGGACGTCGGGGTGCCGTCCCGTACAAAATAGTAATTACAGAAAATAGGGGATAAGTGGCAGACTACCGCCTTACGGAGCCACCACTCCGTCACTGCGTGCTTCCTCTCCTCAAGGAGAGGTATAAAAGGCTCCGTTGATGGGAGCCGGTGACGAAGTCGGCTAAGTGGCAAGCAAACAAAAAATGGGCGGTGAATAACCGCCCGAAGAATAACTAATTTTTAGATTTATTAACCATAAATATACCGAGTGAAACAAGGACAAGTGCTACAAGACCCTGAACACCGAAAGCCTGATTTTTCTCACCGAGAAAAACAGCCGAAAGGATAACGCCGAAGATCGGATTTGTAAAACCAAAAACGGCAACTTTACCGACAGGGTTATATTTAAGCAATATTCCCCACAAAGTATATGCTACGGCTGAAATCATCGCCATATATATAAGAAGTGCGATAGATGCAAGAGTAAATCCGGAAATCTTACCGCCTGTTGCTATTCCGACAACGACAAGAATAATACCGCCTAAAAAGAACTGATAACCGCTAAGAACCACAGGGTTTTCATCTTTAGAATATTTTTTAATCATACCCGATGAAAGTGCATAAGCTGCCGCTGAAAGCAATATAGCACCTTCACCGGAAAGTTTTATACTCATATCAAAACCGCCGTTCGCAAGGTTAATTACAACAACTCCTAAAAATCCTACAACACATCCCAAAACTTTTAAAACCGTCATTTTTTCGTACTTAAATATGAATACTGCGAATAATATTGAAAGAAATACGTTTGCGGCATTTATAATAGAAGATTTTACGCCTGATGTATTCGCCAAGCCTATGTAGAAAAACACATACTGCAAAACTGTTTGCACCATAGAAAGTTTAAAAACAGAAAAAAGTGATTCTTTTTTCGGTACAAGTATTTTTTTGCTTAAAATACTTCCGAAAAGAATTGTAAGTATACCGGCAAGTGTGAAACGAATACCGGCAAAAAGAAATTGTGAGCCGACCGCACCGGACGGAATGTTAAACATCTGATAACCTATTTTAATACAAGGAAAAGCACTTCCCCAAAGCAGACAGCATATAATCGCGAGTCCGCAGACGACAGGTGTTTTTGTTAATAATTTTTTATTCATAATATTACCCTCCTTAAAAAAACAACCATTCGATTGTACCACAAAATCACAATTAAAACAAGAAAAATATTTAGTTTTTTATAACTTTTGCGATTATTTGATAATTTTTAAAAAAGGTATTGAAAAATAAAAACATTGTGCTATAATAGTTCAGGCATTAAACAAAGAGAGGAGATTACATATGACTAACGATATGACTAAGGGTAGTCCGATAAAGTTGATATTAAGCTTTATGGTACCGCTTCTTATAGGTAATATATTTCAGCAATTTTATAATATGGCGGATACGATTATTGTCGGAAGAACTATAAGCGTTGAGGCACTTGCAGCGGTTGGTGCGACAGGTTCAATCTCATTTTTGATTGTGGGATTTGTGCAAGGTGTGACGAGCGGTTTTGCGGTTATAACCGCGCAGAGATTTGGCGCAGGCAGTGAAAACGGCGTAAGGCGTTCCGTTGCGACAAGCATTATTTTAGGTATAGCCGTAACGATTGTTATGACTGTGATAAGCGTATTGGCGGCAAGACCGCTTTTGGAGATTATGAAAACTCCGTCCGACATTATAGACGATTCGTACAACTACATAATAGTAATTTTTGAAGGTATTGCGGCAGCGGTATTTTTCAACTTGTTTTCAAGTATACTCCGTTCGCTCGGCGACAGTAAAACACCGCTTGTATTCTTGATAATTGCAAGTATTATCAATATTATACTTGACTTTGTGTTTATTCTTACATTTAAAATGGGTGTTGCCGGTGCGGGTTGGGCAACTGTTATCGCACAATTTATTTCGGGTATATTGTGCTTTGTATACAGTTTGAAAAAATTCCCGATTCTACGACTTACAAAGCACGATTGGAAATTCTCTTGGAAATTTGCTTGGCAACACCTTGAAGTCGGCTTGCCTATGGCGTTTCAGTTTTCGATAACCGCCATCGGTACAATGGTAATCCAATCGGCACTTAATTCGCTCGGTTCAACTGCTGTTGCGGCATTTACAGCCGGCTCGAAAATAGACCAATTTGCAACACAGCCGCTTGCGTCATTGGGCGTTGCGGTTGCGACATACACCGCACAAAATTACGGCGCAAGAGAGCTTGAAAGAATTAAAAAAGGTGTGACGGGTGCGGCGATTATCGCAACGGTTTGCGGTATTGTAGGCGGATTTGTTGTTATTACGTTCGCAAAACCGCTTGTTGCATTGTTTGTCGGCAGCGGTCAGAATGAAGTTATGTCGCTTTCAAAAGAATACCTTGTTCTAAACGGTGTATTCTATGTGATACTCGGTTTACTGTTCGTTTACAGAAATGCTCTGCAAGGTATAGGCAGTAGTATGATTGCGTTTTTCGGCGGTGTTTGGGAACTGGTTATGCGTTCGCTTGTTGCATTTGTGCTTGTGTCATATTTGAAGTTTGCGGCGGTATGTATTGCGTCACCTGTTGCGTGGTTTGGGGCGACAATTTGGCTTATGATTGCTTACTTCATTATCATAAATCGCATTATTAAAAAAGCAAATTTCGCTAAAATTAATTATTGATGTATATTTAATATTGCAAACTTTATCCTTTTTTGATATAATGAGTAGTATATTTAAAAAAAGAGAGGTATTAATATGACATCACAAAGTATAATACAGGGTATTGTATTACTTCTGTATCTTATCGCTATGGTAATGGTCGGATTTGTTTTCTACAAAAAAAATTCAACACATTCCGATTATGTACTTGGCGGACGCGGTATGAACGTTTGGGTAACGTCACTAAGTGCGCAGGCTTCGGATATGAGCGGTTGGCTGTTGATGGGACTTCCGGGTACTGCATATTTGTTGGGTTCGGGTGCTACAAACGCAATATGGACTGCAATAGGTCTTGCACTCGGTACATATTTTAACTGGTTAATCGTTGCAAAACCGCTTAGAAAATATACACAGATTGCAGGCAATTCAATCACAATTCCAGACTTTCTGCAAAACAGATTTCATTCAAAATCAAACGTGCTCCGTATATTCTCGGCGTTGTTTATTTTGATATTCTTTACGGTTTATACATCGTCAATGTTTGCGGCAGGTGCTAATTTGTTTGATTATGTATTCGGTATCGGATATATACCTGCACTTATTTTGAGCGTTGTCGTTGTAACGGCATATACATTCCTTGGCGGATTTAAAGCGGTTTGTTGGACAGACTTGTTTCAGGGATTGCTTATGTTTGCCGCAATAATCGTTGTACCTTGCTTTATGTATAAAGGTCTTACTTCAAATACATTTGAATGGTCGGAAATCGGTAAAATTACACTTGGTGTATCGGAAGGTTTCGGTGCAATGGGTATAGTCAGTGCTATTGCGTGGGGACTTGGATATTTCGGTCAGCCGCATATCCTTACAAGATTTATGGCTATAAAGTCATCAAAGGATATTAAGCCTGCAAGAAGAATTGCTATGGTTTGGGTTATTGTAAGTCTTGCTATGGCTGTATTGGTTGGTATATTGGCATCGCCGTATATTCAATATATGTTCAAAACAGGTCAGATTACAGATCCTTCATCACTTAGCATTTTGAATGCAAACGGTATGCTTGAGGGCGCAAATACACAGAAAGTATTTATGGTACTTGTACAGAATATGTTCCCGACAGTTATTGCGGGATTGTTGCTTTCAGCTGTACTTGCGGCTATTATGTCAACAGCCGATTCACAGCTTCTTGTTGCGTCATCATCATTCTCATCGGATATATACAACACGCTTTTCAACAAGAATGCTTCGGAAAAGACATTGCTTAACGTAAGCCGTATCACGATTGTGGTTGTTGCAATTATAGCTTGCTTGCTTGCGCTTGACCCTAATTCGTCGGTGTTTGAAATCGTTGCTCACGCATGGGCAGGTTTCGGTGCGGCATTCGGTCCGGTTATTCTTTGCAGCTTGTTCTGGAAACGTTGTAATGAACACGGTGCATTGGCAGGTGTTATATCCGGCGGTGCGGTAGCACTTTTGTGGGCATACGTTCCGACTGCTATATGGGGTGCGGATAATCTTCCGGGTATATTTACCGTATATGAAATTATTCCGGGATTTATTGTATCGCTTGCACTTATCTTTATAGTGTCACTTGCCACAAAAGCTCCGTCAAAGGAAGTTATAGAAGAATTTGAATCGGTTAAAACAGCAGATGTATAATATAAAAGGGTTGTCGGCTAATGCCGGCAACCTTTTTTGAAAATATTTAATAAAAATGCTTGACAGGAAATAAATAATCTGATATAATATTTCAGAAAAGAAAACAAGCAGAACAATCCGTTCTCACCGTACGGCGAAGGCTTTGCGGTAAATATACAGATACTTTAGGTATCGGTGTATTGTGCGGGTGCGTTTTGCAGCCGTTTTTTTGTTTATGTTTTAAGGAGGGATTAACAATTAGTAAGAATGATTTGCAGATTAACGAACAAATTCGTGATAACGAAATTCGAGTTGTTTCAGCTGATGGCGAACAGCTTGGCGTAATGAGTGCAAAAGAGGCACAGGATATTGCGTATGAAAAGGGAATGGATTTGGTTAAGATTGCTCCGCAGGCAAAGCCGCCGGTATGCAAGATTATGGACTACGGAAAGTACAAGTTTGAGCTTAATAAGCGTGAAAAAGAAAACAGAAAGAACCAAAAGGTTATTAACATCAAAGAGGTTCAGCTTTCACCGTCTATCGATACAAATGATTTCAATACGAAGTGTAATCATGCAATAAAGTTCCTTAAAAAGGGCGATAAGGTAAAGGTTATAGTTCGTTTCAGAGGTCGAGAGGTAAGTCATTCACAGATTGGTTATACCTTGCTTGAAAGATTTGCAGAACAGGCTAAAGAAGCCGGAACTGTTGAAAAACCGGCTAAGCTTGAGGGCAGAAATATGACAATGTTTCTTGCTCCCTTGTCATAATATTATTTAATTCGGAAGGAGTGTGCATTATGGCTAAGACTAAGATAAAGACTCACAGAGGCGCCGCTAAGAGATTCAACGTAACTAAGAATGGTAAGGTTAAGATGAACAAGGCGTTCAGAAGACACATTTTGAACAAAAAGACAACTAAGAGAAAAAGACATCTAAGAAAGCAAGCTTACTGCTCAAAGGCTAACGCAGCAGTTATTAAAAAGCTTATTCCTTACAAATAATTCGAAAGAGAGGTAGAAACTAATGGCAAGAGTAAAAGGTGCATTAAATACAAGAAAAAGACATAAGAAGATATTAAAGCTTGCTAAGGGCTTCAGAGGTGCTGAAAGCAAGCAATTCAGAATTGCTAACCAAGCTGTTATGCGTTCAATGCAAAATGCTTATGTAGGCAGAAAAAGAAGAAAGAGAGATTTCCGTCGTCTTTGGATTACAAGAATCTCTGCTGCTTGTAAGCAAAACGGTATGAACTATTCAACATTTATGAACGGTCTTAAGAAGTCAGGTATCGAAATGAACAGAAAGATGCTTTCTGAAATCGCTATCGCTGACAGCGTTGCATTCGCAAAGCTTGTTGAAACAGCTAAGGCTGCTCTTTAATTTGGAGTACATTGTGACAGATTTTCAGTCTGTCACTTTTTTTATGCAAAAAATGAAAAATAACTCTAAATTAATCTTGTTTTTGTCGAAAGAAACGTGTATAATATACTCATAGAGAATAGGGAGATATATTATGAGAATTAAAGACAATGTTAAAAGTGTCTACACACAGATTATTGTCTTATGTGAAATATTCCATATTTCGTTTCTATTTATATTTAAGCATTTTTCAATGCAGATACCGTTTATGTATAATATCGGCAGTGTGATATTTTATATATTAATGCTGTTTGTTGTGCTGAAAGGATATTATCGCGTTTGTATTGTACTGGTGCATTTGGAAGTATCGGCGTTTGTTACGGTGACGGTGCTAAATGGCGGATATTCGTCGGATTTTGCCTTGTATTTGATTTCTATGGCAACATTTGTGTATTTTAATCCGTTTAAACATCGGAGTGTAACATATATATTTTCGATATGTGAGGTACTGTTGTATATAGGTTTGACGTTGCATTGCCGTCATATTTACTCGGAGGCAGAAGTACATATCGTTTTTGTTTCAATATACAATACCGTTTTGGCAGTCGGAATTATATTGATAGGTGCGTACATATCGGATGTATCGGCAACTGTAACGCATAGAAAGCTCGTTGATGAAAACAAGACTCTTAACAATCTTGCAAATTACGACCGACTTACAGGCTTGCAAAGCCGAAGAATGTTTATGGAACGAATTAAGGACAGCGAGGACAATAAATCTGTGGTCATTTGTATCGGTGATATTGATGATTTCAAAAAAATAAACGATACATACGGTCATTTATGCGGTGACTATGTACTGCAGAATATTTCGGAGATTATGAGAAAATCGCTTGGCTTGGAGAATGTTGATATATGCAGGTGGGGCGGTGAAGAATTTGTGTTTATGTTCTGTAATGATGATATTGACAGCGCATTTGTAAAAGTTGAAAACTTAAGAAAAACTATCGAAAATAAAAATTTTGTTTATGAAAATAACAATATTTACGTTACGATGACGTTCGGAATTATCGAACGTGATAGCGGTAAAGTCGATGATGTTCTTCTTGAAAGTGCCGATAAATTGCTGTACAGAGGCAAAATTAACGGTAAAAATGTGGTTGTTAAAGCATAATAAAAAATATCTCTGCATTGTGCAGAGATATTTTTTATTTGTTTTAGAAATTAAATGTCTTTGTAACGAATGATTCGTCGTCTGAAGAGAACGGCTGAACTGTTATTTCAAGCGGTGACGACTTACTGTCAAGCTTGTACGCTTTTTGAACAGTGATTGTTTCACCCGGAGCAATATTTTGTGAAAGTGTAAGAAGTTCAACACCGTCCACGCCGATTATTGTTGCAGGAGCTAATGAAGAACCGTTTTGTTCGGCGATGACGTCATATACTCCGCTGAATGATTGGTCTGAATCGGTTTTGTTTGTAAATTCAAATGACACAACAACAACGTCGCTGTCATCATAATTGATAAGTTTTGCTTCCTCGATAGAAATATCATTGTTGCTTACTTCACCCGAATAGCTGTCCGCTTTTGTATCTGATTTTGCCTCTGTACCTTCAACTGCCGCCATATCGACATTCTTTGAATAGTCCTGACCGTCAAGAGTTTCTGTTGCACTGCCGTTTTCGTATGCACCCGACGCATCTGCCTGCGCAGTCTGCTGAGGTGTTGTATTTGTATTTTCTGCCTTTTTACCGCAGCCCGCAACTGACATTGCAAGAATTAATGCGGCAATAACGATTAAACTTTTTTTCATATTTACATATCCTTTCTTCAAAAAACAATTTTGTAGAAGCTTTAATGATATACTATCACAGTGTTTTTTAAAAATCAAGCATATCAAGAAAAATTCATAATCTATTCACATTGACATAATAGTTTTCAAGATATATAATTAACATAATGAGGTGATTTTATGAGTAATATTAAAGCATGTATATTTGATCTTGACGGTACGCTTACAAATACGATAAATGCTATTGCACATTTTGGTAATATTGCACTTGCGGCATTCGGTTTACCTGAAATTCCGGTAGAGGATTATAAAATATATGTCGGTGACGGCAGAGATAAACTTATTCACAGAATGCTCGGAGTTTACGGCAAGGATAATGCGGAAATGTTTGAAAAAGTGCGTGATGTGTATGACGAAAATTATGAAAATGATTATCTTTACGATACGGATGCGTATGACGGAATAAGAGAATTGCTTGAAGAACTGAAAGAGGACGGCATAAAAATTGCGGTATGCTCAAATAAACCGGATAATGTCGTGCATTTTGTTACTGATAATATTTTCGGTGAAAATTATTTTGACGAGGTGCATGGAGTTATTGACGGTATGCCGACAAAACCTAATCCTTTTACGGCGCTTGAAATAGCGGAAAAACTTGGTGTAAAGCCGTCAGAGTGTCTGTTCTTGGGTGACACCAATGTTGATATATTTACAGCGAAAAATGCCGAAATGACGTCGGTCGGAGTGCTTTGGGGATTCAGAACAAGAAATGAATTGGTACAAGCCGGTGCAGACTATATTGCGGAAAATCCGCATGTAATTTTACAACTTATCGGGAGGTAGAAGAAATGAGAAAAAGCGGTATTTTAATGCACATATCATCGTTGCCGTCTGATTACGGTATCGGTACAATGGGCAAAGAGGCATATAAATTTGTGGATTTTTTAAAGAGTGCAAAACAAAAGTGTTGGCAGATTCTGCCGATTGGTCCGACAAGTTACGGCGATTCGCCGTATCAGTCGTTTTCAACGAATGCAGGCAATCCGTATTTTATAGATATGGATATTTTGCGTGAAGAAGGTCTTTTGAAAAAATCGGACTATTCAAAGCTTGATTGGGGCAAAGACAGGAAAAATGTTGACTACGAAACAATTTATGAAAATCGTTTTAAGGTTTTGAAAATTGCTTTTGAAGAATTTAAAAAAGGTGATTTGTCGGAATTTTACGACTTCTTGCAGAAAAACGAAAGATGGATTTCAAACTATGCGTTGTTTATGAGCATAAAGAATGAAAATGACGGCAAGTCTTGGCTTGAATGGGAGGACGGACTAAGAAAACGTGATTCTCATTCGTTATGGGAATTTAAGTCGTCGCACGAAGATGACGTTATGTTTTGGGAGTTTGTGCAGTTTAAATTTTTTGAACAGTGGAACAAACTTAAAAAGTATGCCAATGACAACGGTGTGTCGATAATCGGCGATATTCCGATTTACGTTGCGCTTGACAGTGCGGAAGTGTGGGTATATCCTGATTTATTTGAACTTGACGAAAATCTTGTGCCGAAAGCTGTTGCAGGTTGTCCGCCGGACGCATTTTCTCCGACAGGTCAGCTTTGGGGAAATCCGCTGTATAATTGGGACAGGCACAGAGAATGCGGCTTTAATTGGTGGATAGACAGAATAAAGAGTGCAACGTCATTGTATGATGTTGTTCGTATCGACCATTTCAGAGGATTTGAGGGGTATTATTCGATTCCTTACGGTGATAAAACCGCCGAAAACGGTCAGTGGCTGAAAGGTCCGGGAATTGAATTGTTCAATGCCGTTAAAAATGAATTGGGCGATTTGCCGATTATAGCGGAGGATTTGGGATTTTTGACGGAGGACGTGCATAAGCTATTGAGGGATTCGGGTTTTCCGGGTATGAAAGTGCTTGAATTTGCATTTGATCCGCGTGAAGAAAGTAATTATTTGCCGTATACATATAATTCAAACAGTGTTGTCTATGTCGGCACGCACGATAATAATACAGTGCTTGGTTGGATTGATGAGCTTGACGAAGATACACTTGAATTTTGTAAAAAGTACATTGATTCGGAGGATGATATTGTTTGGAAACTCATTAAAACCGCTATGGCTAGTGTGAGCGATACGGCGATAATTCAAATGCAGGATTATCTTGAACTCGGCAGTGAGGCAAGAATGAATACACCGTCTGTACTCGGCGGCAACTGGCAGTGGAGAATGGGTAAGAATGATTTGACTGACAAACTCGCAAAGAAAATTGCTGATATAACCTGTACATACGGAAGATATGAAAGACAGTGATTTTATGCAGACGATTGAACAGGCACTTTTAAAGTTGGAAAAGTCAAAGTTCAGAAGTAGTTTTAAGCTGAAAGAAAAGGATAGGGAGTATGTAAAAAATAAAGGTATGGACACTATACGTTCTCATGCCAGTGACTTTGTTCGTGACAGACTTGCACCGTCATTTATTGCAAATGACGGCAAGCAAACACCCATGCGCGGACACCCTGTGTTTATTGCACAACACGCAACGGCGTGCTGTTGCCGCGGTTGTCTTAACAAGTGGTACAGAATACCGAAAAATGTTGAACTTACTCCTGTCCAACAAGAAAAAATAGTGAATTTACTTATGGCTTGGATTGAAAAACAAATGAAAAATACACCTATCATTCGATAGGTGTATTTTTTGTATTATTATTGCAATACATTTGTAAGCGGTGTCATATCCTTGTCCCATGCAAATATTGAAACTGATTTGTCGGAGGTGATACCTACAAATGAAATTGTTTGTTCTGCTTTTGAATCAAGTGTGACAGTTTGAAGTTTAGCTGTTTTAAGAGTATCATTGTCGTTGTATACGCCGACTAAAACCTTTATAGTTAAGCTGTCTGAGGAATTGTTCTTAACTGTTACGTTCATACCGTTGTCATCAAAATTTTTGCTCAATTTTACTGTTTCTTCACCCGGAACAGAAAGACGAAAGTCTTTATAAACTGTAAAGCTGTCTGTTTTATTTGTGATTTGTGCCGTCATTGTAATGTCTGTTGCCTTTGATGAACCGTAGAATGTACCGTCATTGCCGATATCGGATATAAATAAACAAATGCTTTTTGTAGGTATTAAGTTGTTTTCGGCAGGACAAGTTCAGGATTACGGTTCACAAATGGCGGCGGCTACACTTGTATTGCTGCCGATAATCGTTGTATTCCTGTTCAGTCAGAGATTCTTTATTGAAAACGCTACATCTTCGGGAGTTAAAGGATAATTAAAGAGGTAGACTGAATAGGCAAGCCTATATTTTAGGCTTGCCTATTGTTATACATTCAATTTATTGACATTAAATTATTGCTATTGAAATAACTTGGCCGTGTTGGTATAATTATTATATAAGGAGTGTGATTTTAAGTATGATAACTATGGAAGAATTACAAGGCTATCCGGTGGCTGATGATAAAGAAATTCGTGACGCACACAATAAGGCGGTTTCGCTTATTGAACATAATGTTGACGAGTTTTTTGACTGTTTTCCGGGTGCAAACAGTGAAAATAATTTTTACAGGCAAACAGAAAATACAGACTGGACAGAGGGTTTTTGGACCGGTGAATTGTGGCTTGCTTATGAGAGTAACAAAGACGATAAATTAAAGGAAGCGGCACTTTGTCAAGTGGACAATTTCCTTTACAGAATAGAACATCATATTAATACCGACCATCACGATATGGGCTTTTTGTACAGCCCGTCTTGCGTTGCGGCATATAAGCTTACAGGCAGTGAAGTGGGTAAACGTGCGGCACTTTTGGCGGCGGATAATTTGATGAAACGTTTTCACGAAAAAGGTCAGTTCTTTCAAGCTTGGGGCAAAATAGGCGATAAGGACAATTACAGACTTATAATAGATTGTCTTATGAATATGCCGTTGCTTTTCTGGGCAAGCAAGGTGACAGGTGATAAAAAGTATGAAGAAAAAGCACAGGCGCATATAAAAACAGCGATGGAAAATATCGTGCGTGACGATAATTCGACATATCATACATATTTCTTTGATATGGAAACAGGTAAACCTACAAAGGGTGTTACTTGTCAGGGTAATCGTGACGGCTCGGCTTGGGCGAGAGGTCAGGCTTGGGGAATATACGGCAGTGCGGTTGCGTATTCTAAAACAGGAAATAAAGAATATTTGGATATATTTAAACGTGTAACAAAATATTTTATGGAACATTTGCCGAAGGATTTAGTGCCTTATTGGGACTTTGATTTTGATACCGGCAGTGATGAACCGCGTGATTCTTCAGCAGGTGTTATAGCGGTATGCGGTATGCTTGAAATGGCTAAATATCTTGATAAAGATGAGGCTGAATATTATACACAGACGGCTAAAAGATTGCTTAAAGCAATTATTGATAATTGTGCTGTTAAAGACAGTAAAGAGTCTAACGGACTTTTACTTCACGGTACATACGCAAAGAAAACACCGCATAATACATGTAATAACGGCGGTGTTGATGAGTGTAATACATGGGGAGATTATTTCTATATGGAGGCACTTACACGTCTGACAAGCGACTGGGATCCGTATTGGTTTTAGTATATAGACAATAAAAAAATACCGTAGTCGTAAGACTGCGGTATTTTTGATATGTCGTAAAACTTATCTCTTTGAGAACTGTGGAGCACGACGAGCGGCTTTTAGACCGTACTTCTTTCTTTCCTTCATTCTTGAGTCTCTTGTAAGGAAGCCTGCTGACTTAAGGTCTGCTCTGTAAGCTTCTGTATCAACTTCAAGAAGTGCTCTTGAGATACCGTGACGGATTGCACCGGCTTGACCTGTGAAACCACCGCCTTCAACTTTTGCGATTACATCGAACTTATCTGTTGTCTTTGTAAGTTCAAGTGGCTGACGAACGATAAGCTTTAGTGTATCAAGACCAAAGTATTCATCGATTGTTCTGCCGTTTATTGTGATTTTTCCGTTGCCCGGAACAAGACGAACTCTTGCAACAGAAGATTTTCTTCTACCTGTACCGTAGTATTGTTCTTTAGCCATTTATATTGTCCTCCTTACTTTATTTCGCCTGTCCAAGCGATTGGATTTTGTGCTTGATGATCATGTTCTGTACCTTTGTAAACACGAAGTCTTGTAAGAGCTTTTCTTCCGATTGTGTTGTTTGGAAGCATACCGTTTACAGCGTACATAACAGCTTTTTCAGGTTCTTCTGCCATAAGCTTGTTGTAGTGGATTTCCTTAATTCCGCCTACCCAGCCTGTGTGGTAGTAACGAACCTTTTGGTTAAGCTTATTACCTGTAAGGATAATCTTATCAGCATTGATAACGATAACGTGGTCACCGCAATCTACGTTTGGTGTAAATGTAGGTAAGTGCTTACCTCTTAAAATGCTTGCAACTGTTGCAGCAACACGACCAAGTGGCTTGTCAGCTGCATCAACAACATACCACTTTCTTTCTACGTCTTGTGGCTTTTGCAAATAGCTTGAATTCATAGTTGTGTCCTCCTATACTTAATCTATTCATGTTAAAGCTTACTTCTTTAACTCACAACGGCTATTTTACTATGTTTTTTGCTCATTGTCAACACTTTTTGAAAAATTTTTAATAAATCAAATAACAATCTCTTATTTTCTCTTTATTTCTCATTAATACTCTTTAAATCACAACTTTCATTTTAAAAATTGCTGTATTATTTTGTTCACTTGACTAATAATATTTTATGACATATAATAAGAATATACGACAAAAAGTATTGGGGTGAAGTGATGAACAAGGTAAAAGAACAGATTAAATTTGATTTTGCGAACAACTGTTTTGATGTGCTTAGACTGTACAGTGCGTTTTACGTTATGACTCTGCACATATTCAGACATATAAGATTACAGGAAGTGTCACCTGTATTCGATTGGTGGAACGGTGTCGTTGTGCTGTTTTGCATAAGCGGTTTTTTGGTTCCGGCGTCTATGGAGAGAAGTAAAAACACGTGGGAGTTTTTAAAAAAACGTGTACTTAGAATAATTCCGTCGCTGTGGGTGTGTATAATTGTCGGAGTGATTGTGGCGGCGGCTTTTTGCGGATTTGTGCTGAACAAGACGTTTGTGACGTGGTTTCTGGGCCAGCTTGTTTTTATACGGGATTTGCCGCAACCGGATTTTATAAGTAATTTCGGAATAGGAAATTTTCAAGCAAATCTTTGGACAATGATATTTACAGTCCAGTTTTACATTATTACTGCGATAATATACAGATTTTTAAAAAATCGAAAACTGTGGGCATGGATATTTGTAATGATGCTGTCTATGGCACTTAATCTTGTTGTGCCGCATTTACAGGAAATATTGCCCGAAACGGGACGGTTGATAATCTCACATTCGTGTATGCCGTATTTTTATATGTATTTTGCAGGTTGGTTTATGTACCGCTATCGTGAAAAAATCGTGCCGATACTTTCAAAAACAAAAATATTGTGTGTGATTTTGTTTATTGCCCGTGCGATTTATTGCGACAGGTTCGGTGTGAGAATAGGCGAGTATATGGATATAATTCAAGTGCTTTTGCTTTGCCTTATGACTGTCGGTTTCGGTTACAGTTTCGGTAAAATCAGATTTAAGTTTGATTTGTCGTACGGATTGTATTTGTATCATATGGTTGTTGTTGATATATTCGTGCAAATCGGTTTGGTGGGTAATATGGGATATGTTGCTGCGGTTTATGTTATTGCTGTATTGTGTGCGCTTATATCGCATTATCTTGTAGACGATACCGTTGCACATATATTTAATAAGAAGAAACCGAGTATAGATGAAGTTAAAGAAGAAGTAAAAATTAAAGAAGAACAAATTGTTAAACAACCTGTTTCGGTTGCAGACGATGATGAAACTGATTTTTAAAAAGACGGAGCAATCCGTCTTTTTACTTTGTAAAAAATATTGGATTAATTTTGTTTTGGTGGTTGACTTTGCGGAAGAGTGGTGGTATAATAATCTATGTTGTTTATAGGTCATATCGGGATGTGGCTCAGTTTGGTAGAGCACTACGTTCGGGACGTAGGGGCCGCAGGTTCAAATCCTGTCATCCCGACCAAAACGGCAAACAAATCGCATTATTATGCGGTTTGTTTTTTTATTGCCAAATTTGAGCAGAAATAATACTAATCAGAGGTGATAAAAGAATCTATGCTAAATAAATATCCCCCGGTATAGCCGGGGGATATTTACTATTCTCCTAAATGTTTAATTATCTTGTTGTACATATGTTTAAAGAATAACAATGATAACGTCAATGAGCCGATTTCGGCAATGTTGAATGACCACCAAACTGCGTGGATACCGCCGAATTTTGCAAGGATATATGCTGACGGAAGAAGTATGATAAGCTGGCGTGTTATAGAAATCATCATACTTAAAAAGCCGTGTCCCAATGCTTGCAGGCTTGATGAAATAACTATACATATACCTGCAAATGCAAAGCTGAGGCTGATTACTCTCAATGCCGGAATACCGATTTCAAGCATATGGTCTGAGGCGTCAAACAATTTCAAAAGTACATCGGGTATAAACTGGAACAGCATAATTCCTATAAACATAATACAAACCGCATACATAATTGCGAGCTTAATGGTTTTTGTAAGACGTTTTTTGTTTTGTGCGCCGTAGTTATATGAAACAATCGGCACCATACCGTTATTAAGACCGAATACAGGCATAAATACAAAACTGTTAAGTTTAAAGTATACACCGAATACCGCAACGGCAGTTGATGAAAAAGTGATAAGAATTTTATTCATACCGAAAGTCATTGCAGAGCCGACTGACGACATAATTATTGAAGGAATACCGACAGAAAGAATGTTCTTTACAAATATAATCTGCGGTTTAAAATCTTTAAAGCTTATATGTACATCGGGATTTTTGGTAAGGTTAAATGTAATCGCAAGAATTGCCGCACATATTTGACCTGTTACAGTCGCAATCGCCGCACCGGCAACACCCATTTTCGGCATACCGAACAAACCGAAAATTAATATAGGATCGAGTATGATGTTGATAATTGCACCTGTTGACTGTGTTATCATTGTGAATATTGTTCGTCCGGTAGATTGAAGGATTCTTTCAAAACCAATCTGCATAAATATACCGAATGACATAAGCAGACAAATTCTTGTGTATGCAATACCCATATTTGCAATGTCGCCTGCGCCCGCTTGTGCAAGGAAAAACGGCTTTGTTACGAAAATTCCTATAAGTAAAAATAAAACATATCCGAGAACTTCTATAAATATACCGTTTTCGGCGGTCTTGTTTGCCGCTTCAAACTTTTTTTCACCGAGTGCGCGTGAAAGCATTGCGTTTATACCAACCCCTGTTCCGACTGCTACGGAAATCATAAGGTTTTGCATTGGAAATGCCATTGAAACGGCGGTCAATGCGTCTTCGGAAAGTCTTGATACGAATATACTGTCGACTATGTTATAAAGCGCTTGCACTATCATTGATATAACCATAGGCAGTGACATTGTTACAAGCAGCTTGTTTACAGGCATTGTACCCATTTTATTTTCTTTCGTTTGTTCCATTTATTGTGACTCCTTTCGATTTTTATATGCAACTTTTTTATTATACTATATTTTGTGGCGGTTTGCAAGGGAAGGTGAGGGGAGTGTGGGGTTTTTGTGTATGGTAAGAGGGCGACCACTGGTCGCCCGAGTGGGAAGCATATGGGATAACGTGCGACCACTGGTCGCACCTACGGAAGAGTGGTGTCACGGAGTGACGGAGAGGTGGCAATCGAGAAAATAAAAAGCCACCCCACAGACGGCTGAGCCGCCAGCTCCCCTCAAGGGGAGCCATGAGGGATGTCATGTGTGCCGTCCAATACGGATGAGATGTGTGTGGGCGAGGGAGAGCCTCTCCTTGAGGAGAGGTGTCACGGAGTGACGGAGAGGTGGCAATCGAGAAAATAAAAAAGCCACCCCACAGACGGCTGAGCCGCCAGCTCCCCTCAAGGGGAGCCTTAAGGGACGTCGGTGTGCCGTACTCTACGAATGAATGAGAGGAATGGAGAATTGTTTTGTGAATAATATAATGATTTTGCATATAAATAAAATCTGCTATTGAAAAATAGATATAATTGCGGTATAATTATAAGATAAGGAAAAGTAAGAAAGGACTTGTGAAAAAAATGGATTTGGAATTAAAAGAAATTGAACTTGCGGCTAAACGTCTTGAGCCGACTATTCACAGAACTAAGATTGAATCGTCTAAAACTTTCTCTGACATGACAGGCGGAGAGATATATTTAAAATTTGAGAACCAACAGAAAACAGGTTCATTTAAAATAAGAGGTGCGTCAAATAAGATTGCCGCACTTGTTGAAAGAGGCGAAATTACTTCAGCCGTTGCTTCATCTGCCGGCAACCATGCACAAGGTGTTGCGTATGCGTCACACGTTCACAACATTCCCGCAACTATCGTTATGCCGAAGTCTGCTCCTATTGCTAAGGTAAGTGCGACAGAGGGTTACGGTGCAAAGGTTGTGCTTTACGGAGATTGTTATGACGACGCTTACAAAAAAGCGGTTGAAATTCAAGAAAAAGAAGGTGCAACTTTCCTTCACCCATATGACGATCTTGAAGTTATGGCAGGACAAGGTACAATCGGTATAGAAATTCTTGAGGATTTACCTACTGTTGATATGGTACTTGTGCCGGCAGGCGGCGGCGGTCTTTTGGCCGGTGTTGCGGCTTGCATAAAGCAAATCAATCCGCGTGTACAAATTATAGGTGTACAAGCTGAGGGAGCTCCTGCAATTTACAATTCATTTAAAGAGAAAAAACACGTTACTACCGATTCTGCCGTTACTATCGCAGACGGTATTGCGGTTAAAATACCGGGTGACAAAACTGTTGAACTTATCAACAAGTATGCAGATGATGTTGTAACGGTATCAGATGCGGAAATCTCAGAGGCTATTTTACTGCTTCTTGAAAGAACAAAGCAAGTTGTTGAACCTGCCGGTGCTACACCGCTTGCGGCTGTTCTTAACAACAAGGTTGACGTTAAGGGTAAGAAAATCGCTTGCGTACTTTCTGGCGGTAACATTGACGTTAGCTTTATTCACAGAATTATCGAGCTTGGTCTTGTTACGCGTGAGAGAAAGCTTAAATTCAAGACTACACTTCTTGATATTCCGGGAAGTTTGGAACATCTTTCACACATTCTTGCCGAGGCAAACGCAAATATCGTAATGGTACAGCACGACAGATTGAGTGCAGACCTTGATCCGAACGAGGCAATTATTCATATTGCTTGTGAAGTCGGCGGCAGAGAACACGGCGAAAGAGTTATTAAGGTACTTGAAAAGAACGGTTATAATATTGTGATGGAGTAAAATTAAATGATTAAAAAATCTCTTATTTCTCTGATGTATGAGGCGGCATCTATTCAGCGTTGGAACGACCATATCCGTCCTTGGACCGGCTTTACGGAGCTTGACAAGCAGGCACACAAGATGTTTTATGCTTATGTGCTTGCAAAGTGTGAGGGCGAAAGCGTTAATATGATAAAGCTTATTGAGGGCGGAATATTTGAGTTTTTCCACAGAATTGTGCTTACTGACATTAAACCGCCTATTTATCATAAACTTGTAAAAGAAAAAGGCTTTCAAATAGATAATTGGGTACTTTCCGAGCTTGAAGAACATATGGACGGTATCGGCGGCGGTTTCTTTGAGAGAATGAAAAAGTATTATCTTGACAAAGATTACGCATCTCTTGAAAAACAGATTTTAAAAGCCGCACATTACCATGCAAGCAACTGGGAATTTAAAATAATTTATCCTATGAATCCGCAGACTTTCGGTATAGAACAGGTTAAAACCGAAATGGCACAGGGATTGGCGGCTTGCGATACTTTTCACGGCTTCAGATATTTTGCCGGAAGTAAGTATCTTCAAGAGTTTTTGTCGCTTATAGGAAAGCTGAGATACCAACAAAGGTGGGCAAAAGCGGTAAGAATGCCCGAAACTTTTGTTATGGGGCATATGCTTGTCGTTGCGATTTTGTCGTACTTTATGTCGCTTGAACTTGACAATCCTTGCAGAAAACGTCTTGAAAACAACTTTTTTTCGGGGCTTTTTCACGATTTACCCGAGGTCTTAACAAGGGATATTGTGTCACCGGTAAAGAACAGCGTCAAGGGTTTGGACAGCATAATCAGTGAAATAGAAGATGAACAAATGCGTGAAGTTATTTATCCGCTTTTGCCGCCTGCTTGGCACAGGGAGATAGAGTATTACACGCAGAATGAATTTGACTCTAAAATTATTGATGACGGCGAAATCGATATGGTTACGTCGGACTTGATAAACGAAAAGTATAACGAAGATAAATACAATCCGATAGACGGACAGATTATACGTGGCTGTGACCACCTTTCCGCATACATTGAGGCATATATGTCGCTTAGCTACGGCATTAGGTCAGAGCAAATGCAAAGCGGATATGACCATTTGAAAGGAAAATACAAGGATAAGGTTATCGGCGGAATTAATTTTGGAGAATTATTTGGTTACTTTGTATTATGAGATATAACAGAGAAAAAAAAGAACTGACCTTTGATGAGGCTAAAGACAAGGCTTTGAGATTGCTTGAATTTCGTTCACACAGTGAGCGTGAACTTTCGGATAAGCTGAAGAGAGCCGGTGCAAAGGAAGAAGATATAGATGAAATTCTTGAATTTTGCAGAAATTACGGCTTTTTGGACGACAGAAAGTATGCGATTGCAAAGGCAAAGGATTTAAAGAATTTGAAGAAATACGGTAAAAGACGTATTAAGTCCGAGCTTTACAGCAAGGGTATAGACGCGGAATACGTTGAGGAGGCGGTTTCGTATCTTGATGAGGACGAAGAAGATATGCTTTTGCCTCTTGTTGAAAAAAGACTTAAAGGTGACTTTGAAAAGAAAAACATTGATAAATGTATACGATATTTTATGTACAGAGGTTACGGCTTTTCTGACATTAAAAATTGTATAGATAATATAAAAGAAGAATATGGAGAGTAAACTTATGTATAACATCGGTCTTGTTTCGCTTGGCTGTGCGAAAAATCAGACAGATGCCGAAATTATGCTCGGTATATTGGCAAATGACGGTTTTAATATAACGTATAATCCGTCGGACGCCGATGTCATAATCGTAAATACTTGCGGTTTTATCGAGTCGGCTAAACAGGAATCAATAGACGCTATACTTGAAATGGCTCAATACAAAAACGGAAGATGTCGATTGCTTATTGCGACAGGTTGTTTGGCAGAACGATACAGCGCTGATATTTTAATCGAACTGCCCGAGGTTGATGCAATAGTCGGAACAGGTGATTATGATAAAATCGCGGAGGTTATCCGCGAGGCGTTTAAGGGCGAAAAGCCTGTAATATGCGGTCATAATGACAGAACTCCGGATGAACGGCTTCCGCGAATTTTGTCAACACCGTCATATACGGCATATTTGAAAATTGCCGACGGTTGTGACAATAACTGTACTTATTGTGCTATTCCTATGATTAGAGGACATTTTAGGAGCAGAAAAATCGAAGATATAGTTGAAGAGGCTGAAAATCTTGCGAAAAACGGTGTTAAGGAACTTATCCTTATTGCACAGGACACTTCACGTTACGGAAAAGATTTGTACGGCGAATATTCGCTTGATAAGTTGCTTGAAAAACTTGTCACGGTTGACGGTATCAAGTGGATAAGAGTGCATTATTTCTATCCCGAGGCTATTACGGACAGTCTTATTGATACAATGGCTAAATATGATAAAATATGCAATTATATCGATATGCCCGTACAGCATGGCAACAATGAGATTTTAAGACGTATGGCAAGACGTACAACTCAAGAACAAATGGTTGAGAGAATCAATAAAATAAGAGAAAAAATGCCTGACTGCACAATCAGAACGTCTATAATTGTAGGTTTTCCGGGTGAAACGGAGGAACAGTTTAACGACCTTTATGAATTTGTTAAAAAGGTGCGTTTTGACAGAATGGGTGCTTTCACATATTCACAGGAAGAAGATACTCCTGCGGCTGATTTTCCGAACCAGGTTGATGAGGAAATCAAGGAAGAACGCCTTGACAGACTTATGACACTTCAACAGGGAATATCGCTTGAACTTAACAAGGCTAAGCTTGGCAAAACGCTTGAAGTTTTGGTTGAGGGATACGATGAAGAAAGTTTCTTGTTCTACGGCAGAAGTCGCGGCGACAGTATTGACGTTGACGGAAAAGTATATTTTGCAACGGAGGAAGAAGTCACTCCGGGCGATATTATAAAAGTGAAAATTCTTGACGCAGATGAATACGACCTTACAGGTCAAGCGGAGGTGATTTGATGAATACAGCTAATAAAATTACAATGATTCGTGTATTTCTTGTACCGATATTTATGGTGTTGTTTATGATAGATAACGTAACGTGTCATTATGCGGCACTCGGTGTTTTTGTACTTGCGTCAATAACTGACGCGATAGACGGTCACGTTGCAAGAAAATATAATCAAGTAACGACTTTCGGTAAATTTGTCGATCCGCTTGCCGATAAGGTGCTTACAACAGCGGCATTTTTGATATTGATGTACTATGACCGTATGAGTGTGTGGGCATTGATGATTGTGCTTGTAAGAGAATTTGCGGTTGCGGGTATAAGACTGGTAGCGGCAGGCGAGGGTAAGGTTGTTGCCGCAAGTATGTGGGGCAAGCTTAAAACCGTTACGCAAATGGTTGCGATTATCGTTGCAATGCTTTTGCTTCCGATTCAAAATACATTCTTGGGTGTACACCCTAAATTGATTTCAGATATACTTATTTGGATTTCGGTTGTATTTACAATAATTTCGGGTGTAGATTATATAGCAAAGAATTGGAACTTGATGGAAATGAAATAAATTTGTTTTATATAATTGAAAGGGGAATTACATAAATGGAAGAATTAATAAATACTCTTAAATTCGACGCAAGCGGACTCATTCCGGCGGTTGTGCAGAATATTGAAACTAATGAGGTGCTTATGGTTGCATATATGAATGCGGACACGATTAAGCAAACTCTTGAAACAGGCAGAGCAACTTTTTGGTCAAGAAGCAGACAGGAAGTTTGGGTAAAGGGCGATACTTCGGGTAATTATATGTACGTTAAAGAAGTTCGTGTTGACTGTGACTGTGATTGCCTTGTTGTACTTGTTAATCCTGCCGGCCCTGCGTGTCATACAGGAAACAGAAGTTGTTTCTTCAGAAAGATTGAGGACGGCAAGCTTGTTGAGGACTCAAAGGAACAGACTAAGACAGATGTATTTGCACGTGAACAGGCTGTTGTTATGGACAGAAAAGAACACCCTGAAGAGGGCAGTTATACAAATTACTTGTTCGATAAGGGAGAAGATAAGATTTTGAAAAAAGTCGGTGAAGAGGCTGCCGAAGTTGTTATTGCAGGTAAAAACCGCGATAAGGACGAAATCAGCTACGAAACCGCTGACCTTATTTATCACCTTACTGTTATGCTGGTTGACAACGGTATGACTTGGGAAGATATTTATAAGGAAATGGAAAGAAGAAGTAACTAATCGAAAATCGGTTGCCGAAATTTTGGCAACCGATTTTTTGTTTGAAGCGGTGCAACGTTTTGGTATTGTAAAATGTCGGTATTTGTGATATAATAAACTATTATAGAAAAAGGAAGAATCACTGTATGTGGCATTTTATAAAACATTTTATGACAATCACAAGGCACCGTCACAAGGTAATGTATCATTGCCTAAGGTGCGGAATTTTGTGGCAGGGTATGCGTCACGATTTGTCGAAATATTCACCGACTGAATTTTTACCGGGAGCAAGATTTTATCTCGGTGACAGAAGTCCGACAGAGGGCGAAAGACGTGAATATGGTTATTCAAAGGCTTGGATGCACCACAAAGGAAGAAACAAACATCACTTTGAATATTGGACAGACTACAATCCCAAAACAAGACGTATGGAGGCGGTCGAAATGCCGTTAAAATATGTTAAAGAAATGTTTTGCGACCGTGTTGCGGCAGGAAAAATTTATTTGGACGACAAATATACAAACGATAATCCGATAGAATATTTCTTAAAGGGAAATGCTAAGACAAGTATGCACCCAAACACTGCAAAGCTGCTTGAAGGATGGCTTATGATGTTGCAGCAAGAAGGGGAAGAAAAAACGTTTACGTATATAAAAAATTTAAAATAGCCGTTTGAAAGGGTGATTTTGAATGAAAAAGATTTACAGACTTTTATATTCAAACAAATTCGTTGCAATGGTAATGCTCTTAATGCAAATCATTACGTTTGTTGCAATGTATATATGGATTTCCGATTATTCAAAGGTTTTATTTGGTCTTTCGACTGTTTTGAGTGCCGTACTTATAATATTTGAAATTAATCGTACAGAGGAATCTACTTTTAAAATGACGTGGATAACGCTTATTGCGATTATACCTATATTCGGCGCGTTGTTTTATCTGTTTACAAGGGCGCAGGGAGTGTCAATGAATATAGGTGACGATTACAAGACTATTCAAGAGGCAAACAAAAAGTATCTTGTTCAAGACGAAGATGTTATGAAAAATATTTATCAGACCGATAAAAATCAGGACGGCTTTGCAAGGTATTTATCGAAATACGGCGGTTCTCCTGCTTACACAAATACGGGTGTACAGTATTACAGCATAGGCGAGAGAATGTTTGAGGATATGAAAAAGGAGCTTTTGAAAGCGGAAAAATTCATATTTTTGGAGTTCTTTATTATAAATCACACGAGCCGTATGTGGAATGAAATTCTTGAAATTTTAAAGAAAAAAGTTAAACAGGGTGTTGAAGTTCGCGTTATGTATGACGGTATGGGCTGTATCGTGACGCTTCCGCGAAAATACAATGAATATCTTGAAAGACAGGGGATTAAATGTCGTATATTTTCGCCGATTGTACCGCTTTTGTCAACTCACCAAAACAATCGCGACCACAGAAAAATAATGGTTATAGACGGTGCGACAGCATTTTGCGGTGGGATAAATATTTCAGATGAATATATTAATGAAAAGATGCGTTTCGGGCATTGGAAAGATACGGGATTTATGCTCAGAGGCGAGGCGGTCGCGGGATTTACGGCGATGTTTCTTGAAATGTGGAACGTAAATGATGAACACATTGAGGATTGCGGTGAATATATCCAAGCGTCAAAAAAATATTCCGTAAGTACGGACGGATTTGTAATACCGTTCGGCGATACTCCGCTTGATGAAGTTTATGTCGGAAAGCGTGCGTATATAAATAATCTGAACAATGCGTCGGAATATGCTTATATAATGACGCCGTATCTTGTTATTGACGACGAGATGTATGAGTGTATGAAGTATGCGGCTCAAAGGGGCGTTGATGTTAAGATTATAATGCCGCATATTCCCGACAAGAAATATGCGTTCTATCTTGCGAGAACATATTATAAGGAACTTTTGAAAGCAGGTATAGAAATATACGAATATACACCCGGTTTTGTTCACGCGAAAATGTCGATAAGCGACGGTAAAAAAGCCATTGTCGGTACGGTAAACCACGATTACAGAAGTTTGTATCTTCACTATGAATGTGCGGCTTATATGCTTAATGTACCGGCGGTTATGGATATTGAACGTGATTTCAAAGACACGCTTGAATTGTCGCAGAAGATTACATTAGAGGACGTTAAACATTTTAATATTTTCACAAAGCTTTTAGGACATATTATAAGATTAGTAGCACCACTACTATAAAAAATGCGGTCATACAGACCGCATTTTTGTTTGTTATAGTGAGGTGTACATACTGTATAGGTTGTAGTACAATCCTTTTTTATCAATCAATTCTTGGTGTGTGCCTTGCTCTTCGATACCGTTTTCGGTGAGGACAAGAATCATATTTGCGTTACGGATTGTTGTAAGTCTATGGGCGATTGTGAATACGGTTCTGCCTTTTGCAAGTTTTTCGAGTGAGTCTTGCACGATTTTTTCGCTTTCATTATCAAGTGCGGAGGTCGCTTCGTCAAGAATAAGTATAGGCGGATTTTTTAAGAATACTCTTGCGATACTTATTCTTTGCTTTTGACCGCCCGAAAGTTTAACTCCACGTTCGCCGACATATGTGTCATATCCGTTTTCGAGGTTTGAAATAAATTCATGTGCGCCTGCAAGCTTGGCGGCGTTTATAACATCTTCGCGTGTTGCACCGCTTAATCCGTAGGCGATGTTTTCAAAGACCGTTCCCGAGAACAAGTAAACGTCCTGTTGAACGACACCGATTGAATTTCGGAGCGAATTTAATGTGACGTTCTTTATATCCTTGCCGTCAATTAAAATACGTCCTTCTGTGACGTCATAAAAACGTGGGATAAGGTTACAAAGCGTAGTTTTTCCGCCGCCTGACGGACCGACAAGTGCAACGCTGTCGCCTTTCTTGATATTAAGATTTATATTTGACAGCACGTTTGTGTCATCGTCACTGTAATGAAATCCGATGTTTTCAAACGTTATATTTCCTTGAACATTTTTCAATTCGTCGGCATTTTCTTTTTCTGTTATTTCGGCAGGTGCGTCCATAATTTCAAGGAAACGCTCAATACCTGTCATACCGCGTTGGAATTGTTCGGTAAATTGAATGATTGTACGCAAAGTGGCAAGTAGTGTGCTGACATACAAAAGATATGCGGTAAGGTCGGCAGGGGAGATTTTGCCGTTAATCATAAACAACGCACCCGCAACAACGACTATCAAATACATTACACCCTCAAAGGCTCTGTTTGATGTTTGAAAACCTGCCATATAGAAATATCCGAGTTTTTTTGTATCAAGAAATTTTTTGTTGCCGTCCTCAAATTTTTCAGCTTCAAGTTCTTCTGTCGCAAATGACTTTACCACTCTTATACCGAGCAATGTATCTTCAACCTGTGAATTAATTTCGCCGATTTGGTTACGCTGTTTCTTGAACGCTTTACGCATACGCGTATTAAAGAATTTTACAAAACAGAATATAAGCGGAAGTGATGCGAACACAATAACCGTAAGCGGTACGTTTACTCCGCAAAGAATTATAAATGAAACGATTATTTTCAGTGCGGCGATGAAAAATTCTTCGGGGCAGTGGTGCGCAAATTCTGTTATATCAAACAAGTCACTTGTTATTCGTGCCATAATTTGTCCGACTTTGTGTTCGGCAAAGTATGAATGTGAAAGCGTTTCAAGGTGCGCGAATAAGTCACGGCGCATATCTGTTTCGATTTTTGCTCCCATAATATGTCCCGTGTCAGCCATATAGAAATTTGCTGCAGAGTCGATTATTCTTAAAATGAGATAGAAAAGCCCTATTTTTAGGATTATTCCGACTGTCAATCCTGCTATATTATTGATACCCATATTTGTTATGTAACGCACGAGCATTGGGAATACAAGCTCACAAACTGTTGTCAGTGACGCGCAGATTAGATCAAGTATCAGTATCCATTTGTATTTTTTGAAATACGGTACAAAGCGCTTTATAAGATAACTCATCTTCATTTGTTTTTCTTCTGTCTGCATTGTTTTACTCCTTTATAAAAAATTGAATTTAATATATATTTATTATAACAGATATTTTGAATTTTTGCGAGTGATTTTAGAGTTTAACAGAATAAAAAAGATGTTGACATTATAACAATATAACGCTATTATATATAATATAGAGTAATAATGGAATATAATGTCGGAAAAGTAACACGTAAATTGTAATATTGATTGAGAGGTGCAATATGAACAAACAATGGGATTCAATAACGAGAGAGGATTTGCTTGAGTTATACGTTGAAAAAGGGTATATAGACAGTGAAGTTGCAGAACTTTTTGGTGTAACTAAGGAACAAGTCGTTTATAAGAGAAGAAAGTTTGATATTTCGCGGTCTGAAATAACAAAGGAAAGATTTATGGATGAAGAAGGCTTGGAATTATCAAAGAAAATAAATCAGAATTTTAAGCAGTCATTAATGGAAAAAGACATATCCGATATATCAAAAGCAATTATCCATTACGCATTTATAGATGGACCAATAAAAGATATGAATTCTAACGGACAAATTAGCGATATAGATATGAAAGCTATTAATGAGTATATGAACAATAGAATTGCAACTTTTTTATATCTTTTAAAAGAACAGGATTGGGTGCGTTTAGCTTTCCTCTTAGATTCATATAAGAATTGCGGCACTGATTGGGATGAACCGAATTTGCAAATTAATGAGTTGGATAGTTTGATAAAACTACCGTTTTCAGACAAACTTGATTAGGCATTTTTGTTGAGGTGAATAGTTAGGGTACTTATGTTTAACTATTTGCATTTGTGGCAGGTAATATTATGGAGGCATAGAATGAATATACAAAAACTTACTTTAGCTATTTCTGAATTTTCTAAAAAGAAAAAATCTAATACAGCATATTATGAAGAAAATTGGAATGAAAGAAAAGAACGCAAAGAATATTATCAGTCTTTTACAAAAGACAAACTTTTAGCAATGACAGAAGATGATTTTGCGGAATATATCGGAAAACTTTGGTCTATGCTCATTTGGGGTAATAAAAAATATGTTGTTGATAAACTGATTTCAGATAATGGCTTTAAGAAGCTTAAAAATCAGTTGGTTGATTTATTGTATGGTACTAATGATATAGAAAGTCGTTGGGATACTTTCTTGAAATCTGTTAAAGGAATGGGACCGGCGACAATCAGCGAGCTTCTTACATATGCAAATCCACAGGAATATGCGATTTTTAACCGAACAACAATACTTAGTTACAGCTATCTTGAAATTTCGGATATGCCGAAATATAATTATCAATACACAGGCAAGAAATATGTTGAGGTTTGTAAAGTGGCAAAGAAGATTTCTTTGGAATTACAAAAGTCCGGTGCAACGGACTATGATTTTTTAGCTGTTGATTATTTCTTGTGGGATGAAGTATTGCCGCTTACAGAAAAGAAATTATCTGAAGTCGTTAATGTTTCGGTATCTCCAAAAAGCGAAGATAAAAATAATTCAAAATCTTTACATGATGAGATAAAAGAAAAATTAGTGGCAATCGGTGAGCTTTTGGGGTTTGACAGTCGTTCCGAAGTTAAAATTGCCACGGGTGCAGTTGTAGACGCAATTTGGGAAGCAAAAATAGGTAATATGGGTAAGGCAATTTACGTATTTGAAGTGCAGTCAAAGGGCTCTATCGACAGTTTGATATTGAATTTGAAAAAAGCTCAAAGCAATGCCGCCGTTCAAGCGGTCGTGGCAGTAGCAGATGAAGAACAGCTTGCAAAGATAATAAGTGAAAGTATGGGGGTTATAGATGAAAAATCACTGCGTACATGGGATTCGGAAGATGTTTTGGCAGTATATGATTCTCTTGTTAGAGCACATGAATCTATAAATAAACTTGCACTTGTGCCGGAAAGTTTTTAGCTTATAATGAAAATAAAGTAATTCTTTCGATTAAAAAGATAATAACATTTGTAGGGTATGGTGTTAATGATGTAAAACATAAAAATAAGGTTTTTGCTTAAAGCAAAAACCTTATTTTTGGCGGAGAAGGTGGGATTCGAACCCACGTGCCCGTTAAGGCAAACGCATTTCGAGTGCGCCCCGTTATGACCGCTTCGATACTTCTCCAAAAGTACCTTAATATTTTACCATAGTAAAACAAAAAAGTCAAGCGAAAAACGAGGTTTAAATTGACTTTATAAAAATTGAGTGATATACTGAAATTAAAACAATTTGAAAAGCGGAGCTATGGTTATGAAAAGATTCAGATATATATTTTTTGCCGCGTTATTGGCTATGATGTGGCTGGGGATTAATGTTTATGCAGATGAATATGACGGGTTGGATTTTGATTACGGAAGTGTGCTTGTGCGGTTAAAACCGCAGATTACCGATGCTGTTTCAATGTGTTCAGACCCGTTTGAAGAATTGAATATCAGTGATGCAAAATGTATTTTTGGTGACGATGCAAGCAGTATCAGTTTGTTTTCTGATAAAACAGAGCCTATTATATATGTACTTGATTTGGAAAATCCGAGCCGTGAAAATGTTATAGATACGATTGAAAAGTTAAAGGCTATGCCGAATATTGAATATGCAGAGCCTAACTACAATGTATATGAGTTTTCCGAACCTAATGACACGTACTATCAAAACGGAAAACAAGCTGTGCTTGATTTAATCGGTGCAAAAAAGCTTTGGGATTTTGATATTGATTGCTCTGATGTGACTGTCGGAGTTATGGATTTGGGTATACAGACAAATCACGAGGATTTAATTGATAATATATGGGTGAATACGAGAGAAAATGTCGGTGACGGCATTGATAATGACGGTAACGGATATATTGATGACATATATGGTTGGAATTGCGGTGACAGTAACGGTGATGTGTCATATGTGGATGAACACGGTGTTCACGTTGCGGGGATTGTAAGTGCGGCGACTAATAATTCCAAGGGCGTGGCATCGATTGCTCGTAATGCCAAAATTGCGTCAATAAAGATTTTTAACAGTAGCAAAAATACTAAGTTATCGTATATAATAGATGGAATAAATTATGCGAAAAAGAATGATATAAATATTATTAATTGCAGTTTTGGCGGTGTAGGTTGGGGAAGTACTTCGGTGAGTATCGTTAAATCGGCGATTGAGGCGGTGCCGGATATATTCTTTGTTATTGCGGCGGGAAATATTGCGACAAGTACACAGCAAGCGGATAATGACAAAGTGGCAGTGTATCCGTCACAACTTACAAAAGACCTTGACAATGTAATTTCTGTTGCAAACACGACAAGCAGTGATGAACTCAGCAGTACGTCGCATTACGGTGCAACAAGTGTTGATATTGCAGCACCGGGTACAGTTATTTACAGTACAATTCCGACAAGCAGTTACGGAACAATGTCGGGAACTTCTATGGCTACACCTATGGTTGCAAGTGCTGTTGCGGTAATGCGTGCAGTAAATCCGAATATTTCGGCAAAAGAAATTAAAGAAACTTTGTGTTCGAGTTCAGACAAGCTTTCGGCACTTACAGGTAAAGTTATAAGCGGCGGAAGATTGAATGCGTATAATGCGGTTAAGGCAATTATGCCGACAGCGACACCAACGGCAACACCAACAGTAAAACCGACAGCAACGCCTACGACAGTACCGACAGCGACACCAACGGCAACACCAACACCAACAGCAACGCCTACGACAGTACCGACGCCGACAGCGACACCAACAGCAACATCAACGATAGTACCGACAGTAACACCAAGTCCAACGGCAATGCCTACGACAGTACCGATGCCGACAGTAACGTCAAGTCCAACGGCAACACCAACGGCTGCTCCGACAGTCACACCGATGCCGACTGTTTTAACGAACAATAAAATCGAGTGTGAAATAAAAGATAACAAACTTATCGTATTGCTTAATTTTGAAGAAGATGACGAAGTGATGTATGTTGCGTTCAGAAAAGGTAATGAACTTAAAAAGATTGTGACACCTGACATACATAATATGACGGCGGAGGTTGATTTGAGTGATACGGAATATGACAGTATAGATGTATATGTGTGGAATAGAAATATGAAGCCGTATGCAGAGGTAAAGCAAATAGAAAAATAAAAGAAAACCCAATCGAATTTCGTTCGATTGGGTTTTGTATTATTCTTTGTCTTTTAACAAATCGCGTATTTCGGCAAGAAGTTCTTCTTGGGTAGGACCTGCAGGAGTGACTTCTTCCTCAACTTTCTTTTTGAATTTATCATTTAGTTTATTAAGTCCCTTAACTACGCAGAAAATTATAAATGCAAGGATAAGGAAATTAATAATAGCCGAAAGGAAATTACCGATATTTATTGATGTACCCGGAATTATCCATTTAGACATATCCATAACCGATTCAACGGCACTTGTGTCACCGACTGTACTTGTAGCGGCTGTTTTGAGTGCACCTGTTATAAGAGATACAACATATGCTATACCCGGATTAATAATGTCGGCAACGAGTGAATCTACAATGCTTTTAAATGCACCGCCGACCACAACGCCGACTGCCATATCAACTACGTTTCCGCGAGATATAAAATCTTTAAATTCATCAACAAATTTCATAGCAATTTACCCACACCAACAACATTATTAAAATTCTAATTTTCCTTCCAAGAACTTTTCAAGTTCGTCAATCTTAATTCTCTGCTGTTCCATTGTATCTCTGTCACGGACTGTAACCGAGTTATCTTCTGCTGAATCAAAGTCGTATGTGATACAGTACGGTGTACCGATTTCGTCTTGTCTTCTGTAACGCTTACCGATTGAACCGGCATTGTCATATTCACAGTTGAACTTCTTTGAAAGCTGTTCGTATACAGCTGTTGCACCTTCGTCAAGTTTCTTTGAAAGCGGAAGAACGGCAGCCTTTATCGGTGCAAGCGCCGGATGCAAGTGCATAACAACTCTTGTGTCACCACCCTCAAGTTCTTCTTCGTCATATGCCTCAACAAGGAATGCAAGTGCAACTCTGTCTGCACCAAGTGACGGCTCGATACAATACGGAACGTATTTTTCGTTTGTGATTGGGTCCATATATTCCATACTTTCACCGCTGTGTTCCATGTGTTGCTTTAAGTCATAATCGGTTCTGTCTGCAATACCCCAAAGTTCACCCCAACCGAATGGGAATACAAATTCAATATCAGCAGTTGCATTTGAATAGAATGCAAGTTCTTCAGGTGAGTGATCTCTGAAACGCAAGTTTTCCTTTCTTATACCAAGGTTAAGCAGGAAATTCATACAATATTCTTTCCAATATGCGTGCCACTCAAGGTCTGTATCCGGTGCACAGAAAAATTCAAGCTCCATTTGCTCAAATTCTCTTGTACGGAATGTGAAGTTACCCGGTGTGATTTCGTTTCTGAATGATTTACCGATTTGTCCGATACCGAAAGGTACTTTTTTACGGCTTGTACGTTGTACGTTTTTGAAGTTTACGAAAATACCTTGTGCGGTTTCGGGACGAAGATATACTACTGATGAAGAATCTTCTGTAACACCTTGGAATGTCTTGAACATAAGGTTAAATTCACGAATATCCGTAAAGTTTTGCTTGCCGCATTTTGGGCAGACAATGTTATTTTCGGTGATGTATTCAACCATCTTTTCTTTGCTCCAACCGTCAACTGTGATGTCTTCACCTTTTTCGTGTGCAAAGTCTTCAATCAGCTTGTCCGCTCTGTGACGTGATTTACATTCTTTACAGTCCATAAGAGGATCCGAGAAACCGCCAACGTGACCTGACGCAACCCATGTTTCAGGGTTCATAAGGATTGCACAGTCAAGACCTACATTATATTTTGATTCCTGTATGAACTTTTTCCACCAAGCTTTTTTTACGTTGTTCTTAAATTCAACACCGAGAGGACCGTAATCCCAAGTGTTTGCAAGACCTCCGTAAATTTCACTGCCTGGGTACACATAGCCTCTGCCTTTACAAAGCGCTACGATTTTGTCCATTGTTTTATCTGCGTTATTCATTATAAAAAAGTCATCCTTTCAAATTATTACATAATTACATATACATATAGTTTATAAAAACTGACGGTGTTTGTCAAGGTTATTCCGAAAAATATTGACGTTATAAGTATTATTTTTTTGAATTTTCGGAATCTGAAAATTTTGGGGACATAAAAGGTTATGTTAACTGTGAATGTGTTAATAAAGTTATCCACGTTGTGTGTATAACACGTGGATAACTTTGATATTTGCGGATAAATCGGGCGTGAATTGCGTGGATAAGTATGTGGATAGAGTGGATATTAACACAGCTGTAACATTGCTGTAATGTAAATTATGCAAACCGCAATGTGAACGTAATATTTGTGGCTTGACAGTGTGGGTGGAAAGTTATAAAATTATGGATATAATTTTTGTGGTGGGATATGCCAACCCTCAGTCGGCGTTGCCGACAGCTCCCCTCAAAGGGAGCCGAAAAGCCTCTTCTTGAGGAGAGATGCCCGAAGTGACGGAGTGGTGGCAAGTGTAGAGAAAAGATAAAAGATAGCAAGCCACCCCTCAGTCGGCGTTGCCGACAGGCTCTCCTCAAGTGGAGCCGAAAAGCTTCTCCTTGAGGAGAGATGTCCGAAGTGCGGAGAGGTGGCAAGTGTAGAGAAGAGATAAAAGATAGCAAGCCACCCCTCAGTCGGCATTGCCGACAGCTCCCCTCAAAGGGAGCCGAAAAGCCTCTCCTTGAGGAGAGGTGTCACGAAGTGACGGAGTGGTGGCAATACTGATAAATGAAAGGAATAGGAATGAAAACAAAAACGACATATATATGCAGTGAATGTGGGTACAAATCACCGAAGTGGCTGGGAAAATGTCCCGGCTGTAACAGTTGGAACACCATACAGGAAACGGTTATTACGGAAAAGAAAACGTCTGCAACGCGTGCAATGTCTATAAGCAACGGCGGAAGTGTGCGTATGCCGAAAAAAATCGGTGATGTAAAAGTCGGATATGAAACACGTTACAAAACAGGTTTACAGGAACTTGACAGAGTGCTTGGCGGCGGAATTGTACAGGGGGAATTAATACTTGTAGGCGGTGATCCGGGTATCGGTAAATCAACATTACTTTTGCAAATTTGCCAAAAAGCCGGTGAAGAAAGAAAAATTCTATATGTTTCGGGTGAGGAATCGGAGGGACAAATTAAAATTCGCGCTGAAAGATTGGGAGTTACAACGGAAAATCTTTATCTTGTTTCCGAAACTGATGTTGAAACGGTTATCGAATGTATAAACGAAATTAAACCCGACATTGTTATTATTGACTCAATTCAAACGATGAACAGGCAGGATATTGCCTCTGCGGCAGGAAGTGTTCCGCAGGTAAGAGAGGCTACTAACGCTTTTATGCACATTGCAAAGTCACTCGGCATTTCTATGTTTATAGTCGGTCACGTTACAAAAGAGGGTGCAATCGCAGGTCCGAGAGTGCTTGAACATATGGTCGACTGTGTGCTTTATTTTGAGGGTGACAGACAGCTTTCGTTCAGAATTTTAAGAGCGGTTAAAAATCGTTTCGGCTCGACTAACGAAATCGGTGTATTTGAAATGTGTGACAGCGGTCTCAGAGAAGTTGAAAATCCGTCAATGATGCTTTTGGAAGGCAGAAATGTTGATATATCGGGCAGTGCGATTGTGTGTACAATGGAGGGCAGTCGTGGTGTTATGGCTGAAATTCAAGCACTCGTTACACCAACAGGTTTTGGCAATCCACGTCGTATGACGAACGGTATTGACGTTAATCGTGTGCTGTTGCTTATCGCAGTACTTGAAAAACGTGCAAGGATGAATTTGTCGAATTCCGACATTTATGTGAATGTTGCAGGCGGACTTCGTATTGATGAAACGGCGGTTGATTTGGGTATCTGTGCCGCTATCGCGACAAGTCAGTCGGATATTCCTCTGCCGCCGGATATGATATTTATCGGTGAAGTCGGTCTTGGCGGTGAACTTAGAGGTGTTTCGCAGCTTGAAAAGCGTATTAATGAGGCGGCTAAACTGGGGTTTAAGTCGGCGATTGTGCCGAAACAATCGCTTAGAGGCGTGAAAATTCCCGACGGTTTCGCGGCTTACGGGATTAAGACGATTTCGGAAATGATTAATATGCTTAGAAGAAAATGACAGAAAAGCCATCCCTCAGTCGGCGTTGCCGACAGCTCCCCTCAAGGGGAGCCTTATAGGGCGGCCTTATAGGGCGGCCGATGACCGCCCCTACGAAGTAAGTGCAGTATGGTGGTGGCTTGAGGTCATCAATCGCTATTTATGCGGAGAGTTGACAATTTTATTGTTTTATATTATAATTAATTAGATTAGAAAATGATGTTTTAAGGAGTTTTCGGGAGTGGAAGAAAAGAGAACAGGCGGCGGAAAAGAATTTATATTTTCGCTTTTATGGGCTGTCATATTTATGATTTTAGGACAATATATAATTTTTATTTTGCCAAGCTACAAAATAATCGGTACGATAATAACGATACTTTTGTTTTGTATATTGGGTTTCTTCGTTCTGACGCGTTATGCGGCGATATTTACTTACAGCATAAAAGACGATATTGTACGCGTAAACCGTGCAATCGGTCACAGAAACAAAGAAGTTGAATTTTATATATCGGACGTGAAGTCTGTTACAAGGCAAAAACCGAAAAAAACTCCGAAAACGATATACAATATGCGTGCGAGTGTATTTTCGCCTAAAAAGGTTTGGTATGTTGTTTACGAAAAGAATAGAATAGAAAATATGCTTGTTTTTGAGCCGTCGCAGAAAATGGCTGAAAAGATTAAGAGCAGAGCGAAAAACAGCAAAGCTTAAACATTTTGGAAGGAATGGTTTTATAATATGGTAAACGTGATAGGGGTACGATTTAAGCCGGCAGGCAAAACGTACTATTTTGATCCGCTTGATTTTGATATAAAACAAGGCGACAGTGTAATTGTCGAAACTTCAAGAGGTATTGAATACGGTGAGGTAGTTATGAGCAAAAAGGCTATTGATAACGACCAATTCAAGAAACCTTTAAAGGGTGTTATCCGTATCGCAACCGAAGAAGATACCGAAAAAAGCAAAAGGAACAGAGAGCTTGAAAAAGAGGCTTACAAGATATGTTTGGAGAAAATTCAAAATCACAAGCTTGAAATGAAACTTGTTGAAGTTGAATATACATTTGACGGAAACAAGATTTTATTCTATTTTACCGCAGACGGAAGAATTGACTTCCGTGAACTTGTAAAAGACTTGGCTATGGTCTTTAAGACAAGAATTGAACTTCGTCAAATCGGCGTCAGAGATGAGGCGAAAACTCTCGGAAGTATCGGTGTATGCGGCAGAGGTTTATGTTGCAGTCAGTTCCTCGGTGAGTTCGCTCCGGTATCTATAAAAATGGCAAAGGAACAGGGACTTTCACTTAATCCGACTAAAATTTCGGGTGCTTGCGGACGTCTTATGTGTTGTTTGAAATATGAACAGGATACATATGAGGAACTTTTAAAGGTTACACCGAAACAGGGTGCTATCGTAAAAACTCCCGAAGGTACGGGCAGTGTTGAATATGTCAGCTTACTTAAAGGTTTGGTTAAAGTTAAACTTGACGATGAAAACGAAAAAACTTTAAAAGAATTTAACGTTGCGGACGTTAAAGTTCTCAAAAAAGGCAAAAACAACGAGCCTTCAGAGGAAGAAATCGGTGAGTAAAATATTTTGAAAAACTATTGAAGTATATCAATTTTCGTGTTATAATCATATCAGCAATATCAAATGAGGAGGTGTATTTCAATGGCATATAAGATTTCTGATGCTTGCATTTCATGCGGTGCTTGCGCTGCTGAATGTCCTGTAAGTGCAATCAGCGAGGGTGACACTCAATACGTTATAGATGACGCTACTTGTATCGAATGTGGTGCATGTGCCGGTGTCTGTCCGGTAGGCGCTCCTGCACAAGCGTAATTAAAAATGAACTGAGAAGGTGTTGTATAAGAGAAATCTTTGCAACACCTTTTTACATTATATAAATTTATGGAGGGGTAAGGCTATGAAAAGAGTTACGCTTATAATAACTGCCGTTTTGACGGTTCTTATGCTTACGGCGTGTTCTTCAAATAAGGTGGTTTATGAAAGTAATACCGAAAGTCAAGGGGGTAACAAGGCTTGGACTGTTCTTATATATATGTGCGGCGGTGACGATGAATCCGTAAACGGTGATTATTCAAAAAAACTTGATGAAATTATGAATGTAAATTATTCGGACAATATAAATGTCATTGTGCAAACAGGCGGCAGCAGTAAGTGGCACACTAAGAATATATACAGCGATTATTGTCAGAGATTTAAAGTCGGTAAGAATAAACTTTATCTTGAGGATCAGTCTATGGCGGCAAATATGGGTGACTATAATACTCTTGCTAATTTTATATCGTGGGGTACGTCAAAGTATAAAGCAAACCATTATATGCTTATTTTATCAGGTGCAGGCGGCGGCTTGATGAATGGTATGGCTTATGACGAGCTTAACGGCAACGACAGCCTTAATCTTGAAGAAATTTCATACGGAATCAGTGCGGCGGGCGTGAATTTTGATATGCTGTCTTTCGATTCGTCACTTATGGGAAGTCTTGAAATTGCGGCGGAGATGTCTATGTGTGCCGACTATATGACTGCACCGCAGGACGTTATCGGAAATGATGAATGGAATTATGAATATGTTTTACAGTATTTGTCCGACAATCCGTCAACTGATTCTCAAGGTATCGGTAAGGCAGTGTGTGACGGATATTATACAAAGTGTGAAGAAAAAGGCACTGACAAAGACGCGGCAATGTCCTGTGTTGCTTTAGACAATATGTCTACGCTTAATCAGGCGTTTGACGGTATGGCAGGCGATATGCTTACCGCAACGGACAGCCTTTTAAATTATGTCAATCTTTCAAAGGCGATAAGCGGTGTACAGCTTTATGGCGGTGCAACGGTTGATGAGGGATTTTCAAATTCTGTTGATTTAGGCGATATGGCGGTTAAAACAAGTGAATTTGTCGGAAACACGTCGGACGTGCTTATTAACACGTTAAATGAAACCGTTTTATACAGAGTGTGCGGTGAGAGAAAAGCTAATTCGACAGGTCTTGCACTATATTATCCGCTTTGGGAAAACAATGACGAACTTCAAGAATATATGGAGATTTCAAACAGTGTTAAATATAAAGAATTTCTACGCAAGATATGTACCCGGTGCAATGTAGAAGATTCGTCAAATACAGAAGATTTTAATTCTTCTTGGGCGTGGAATACATATAATCAAGATATGCAGACTATGGAATATAAGACTATTTTGGACGGCAATTCATATGAACTGAATATTCTCGGCAATATGGATATGTTCAAAAGTGTGGATATAAACGTGTATAAGGCGGATAAAAAGAGTGGAAACTATACATATATAGGTAAATACAGCGATTTGGACGGTGACTGGGACGCAGGTATTTTTAAAGATAATTTTAACGGCAAAATGCTTAGATTATGCGGTAAAAATATATCGGTTAATCTTGTCGGAAAATATGACGGTTACGAGATTTATTCGGCACCGATTATATTAAACGGCAAAAGAAGCAATGTTCGCATTATGCACGATACCGAAAAAGACAGTTACAAAATTATCGGTGCTTGGGGCGGTCTTGATTCGACAAACGGCAGAGCATATATGAATTTAAAAAAGATTGGTTCCTTTGATAAAATAACTCCTATTCTTACGGTATATGACGTGGAACACAACTCAAACGACAATATAACAGGTTCATGGACTTTAAAAATGTTCGGCGGTGTGAAAAAAGCAAATATTTCAGACGGAGCTTATATTTTTGAATACGAACTTACCGACATATACGGTTTAAAACGACGCGGTACTGCGGTTAAAGCGAATGCGGGCGGCGGAAATATCAGATTTGAATAAAGAGGGCTTAACAATGGGTTATACAGAAAATTTAATCGATTTTATCGGAAAAAGTACGGATTGTTACCATGCGGTCAAAACCGCAAAGGACAGGCTTGACGAAAACGGTTTTAAGGAACTTCTTGAGGGTGACAAGTGGGATGTACAAAGCGGCGGTAAATATTACGTTATACGAAATTCGTCATCAATAATTGCGTTTGAAATGCCGAAAAAAGATTTCGGTGCGTTTATGATTTGTGCCTCTCATACCGATTCGCCGTCATTCAAGCTAAAGCCTGATTTTGAAATAAATGCGGACGGTTGTATAAAGTTGAGTGTTGAGGGTTACGGCGGTATGATAATGTCGTCGTGGCTTGACAGACCGCTGTCGATAAGCGGAAGAATTGTTACGGCAAAGAACGGGAAGGTTGAAACGAAACTTGTCAATATAGACAGGGATTTGCTTGTTATTCCGTCACTTGCAATTCATATGAGCAGAGATATTAACAAGGGTTATGAATTTAATATAAGACGTGATATGTGTCCGATAGCGTCGGATAAAAACGGCAGAATTGAGGATATTATTGCAGAAAATGTCGGAGTAGATAAAGAGGAAATATTGGGCTTTGATTTGTCGCTTTACAATCGTATGCGCGGTACTGTTTTGGGCGCGGACGGAGAATATTTTTCCGCACCGCGAATTGATGATTTACAGTGTATGTACAGTACACTTGAGGGATTTTTAAATTCCGAAAGTGATGATAATGTAACTGTTTTCGCCGCGTTTGACAATGAAGAAGTCGGCAGCGGTACAAAGCAAGGTGCTAAATCGTCATTTTTGCGTGATGTGCTTGAAAGAATTTGCAATAATTCGGAAACATACAAAAGAGCCGTTGCTAAAAGCTTTATGTTATCGTGCGACAATGCTCATGCGGTGCATCCGAATTTTGCGGACAAGTCGGACGGTACAAACCGTGTGTATATGAACGGCGGTATTGTGATTAAGTACAACGCAAATCAAAGATACACCACTGACGCGGTATCGGAGGCGGTTGTTAAGTATGTGTGCAAAAATGCAGGCGTGCCGTATCAGATGTATGCAAACAGAAGTGATATTCCGGGCGGTTCAACGCTTGGAAATCTTTCAAATGAAAAGGTTTCGCTGAATACCGCAGACATCGGTCTTGCACAGCTTGCCATGCACTCGTCATACGAAACGGCGGGAAGTCGTGACACGGAATATATGGTGAAAATGATAAAAGAATTTTATAAAACGGAAATTGTGCTTTAATGTTGTATTCAGCTTGACATAGCACAGGATATTTTATATAATAAATAAGATAAGTTAGTATAAAAACAAAGGAGAATAGATAAATTATGAAATCAATGGGCGTAAATGAGATTCGTGAAAAGTTTCTTAGCTTTTTTGAATCAAAAGGTTGTTTAAGACTTGGAAGTTTTCCGCTTATACCGAAGAATGACGCAAGTTTGTTACTTATAAATTCGGGTATGGCACCGATGAAACCTTGGTTCCAAAACCCAGAAACAGCACCTAAAAGACGAGTTACGACTTGTCAGAAATGTATCAGAACAGGTGATATTGAAAATGTCGGTAAGACTGCACGTCACGGCACTTTCTTTGAAATGCTCGGTAACTTCTCTTTCGGAGATTACTTTAAAAAAGAGGCAACTGCTTGGGCGTGGGAATTCTTCACTAAGGTTATGGAAATTCCGCAGGAACGTCTTTGGATTTCAGTGTATGAAGAAGATGACGAGGCAAGAGATATTTGGGTAAATGAAGTTGGCGTTGACCCTACTCACATCGTTAAGCTTGGCAAAGAGGACAACTTCTGGGAACACGGTACAGGTCCTTGCGGTCCTTGTTCGGAAATATATTTTGACCGCGGCGAAGAATACGGCTGCGGTGAGCCCGGCTGCGGTGTCGGCTGTGAATGTGACAGATTTATGGAAGTTTGGAACCTTGTATTTACGCAGTTTGACAAGGACGAGGACGGCAACTATAACCGTTTACCGAACCCTAACATTGATACAGGTATGGGTCTTGAAAGACTTGCCGTTGTTATGCAGGGTGTTGACAATCTTTTTGAGATTGACACTGTTCAAGACGTTATGAAACATATTTGCCGTATCGCAAATATTGAATACAAAAAGGACGATAAAAAAGACGTTTCTCTAAGAGTTATAACCGACCATATCAGAAGTACGGTTATGATGGTTTCAGACGGTGTTATTCCGTCAAACGAGGGCAGAGGTTACGTTCTTCGCCGTCTTTTAAGACGTGCCGCAAGACATGGCAAATTACTTGGTATAAACAAGCAGTTCTTGTTTGAAGTTGCAGATACTGTAATTGAATGTTCAAAGGGTGCTTATCCGGAACTTGATGAAAAGAGAGATTATATCAGAAACATAATCAAGAAAGAAGAAGAACGCTTTGACGCTACAATCGACAACGGTCTTAACGTACTTAACGGATATATTGAGGCAGCTCAAAAAGAGGGCAGAAAAGAGCTTACCGGTAAAGAGGCATTTAAACTTCACGACACATATGGTTTTCCTGTTGACCTTACAATAGAAATGGCTGAAGAAAAAGGTCTTGAAGTTGATGTTGACGGCTTTAACAAAGCTATGCAGGAACAAAAGGATACTGCAAGAGATGCTCGTACAGAAGGTTCAAGCTGGGACGGCAACGAAACATTTGAATTTGAAAATGCAGAGCCGACTGTATTTGTCGGTTACGATACACTTGAAACAGACGCAAAAGTTGTCGGCATTGTTGTTGAGGACGAGGGCGTTTGTGATACAATAATCGAAAATCAAAAGGGATTTATCGTTACAGACAAAACTCCTTTCTATGCTGAAATGGGCGGTCAGGTAGGTGACATCGGTACTATCACAATAAACGGTAAGGCTGCAAATGTTGTTAATACAACAAAGACAGAGGACGGTTATTATCTTCACGAAACAGAAGTTCAGCTTACACCGATTAAGGTTGGCGATACAGTTACAATGTCTGTTGACAAAGTTCACAGAACAGACGTTTGCCGTAACCATACTGCAACTCATATTCTTGACAAGGCACTTCGTGATGTACTTGGTTCACACGTTGCGCAAGCAGGTTCGCTTGTTGAAAGTGACAGACTTCGTTTTGACTTCTCTCACTTTGAGGCTATGACAACTGAACAGATCAAACAGGCTGAAGATATTGTTAATGAGAAAATTCTTGAAAGCATTGACGTGACTGTACAGGAATTGCCGATTGAAGAAGCTAAAAAGCTTGGCGCTATTGCATTGTTCGGAGAAAAGTACGGTGATGTTGTAAGAGTTGTTTCTGTCGGCGATTACAGTGTTGAATTCTGTGGCGGTACTCACCTTACAAATACTGCTCAATGCGGTTTGTTTAAAATTATTTCTGAAAGCGGTGTTGCGGCAGGAGTAAGACGTATTGAGGCTGTGACGGGTAAGGGTGTGCTTGAATATATCAATAACAGTGACAGACTTATTGAAAAGACTGCGGCTGCGTTAAAGATTAATCAAATTAATGAAATTGATCACAAGGCTGAAAGCGTTATGGCACAGTGCCGTGAGCTTGAAAAGGCTGTTGAGTCGTTCAAGGAAAAAATGGCTGCCGCAAAGGCAAACAACATTATGACAGGTATTAAGCATATCGGCGAAATCAGCTTGATTACCGCACAGGTTGACGGTATGGGTGCTGATGAAATGAAGTCTATGGCTGATAAGATTAAGGCGGAAGTTCCGAGCAGTGTTGCTGTTATGGGTGCTGAAACTGATGGTAAGATTACGTTTGTTGCTATGGCGTCAAAGGAGGCTGTTAAGCTGGGCGTTCATTGCGGTAAGATTATTAAGGATATTACGGCTGTTGCAGGCGGCCGCGGCGGCGGTAAGCCTGATATGGCGCAAGGCGGCGGCAGTGACGCAAGCAAGATTGATGATGCTTTGGCTAAGGTTGACGAAATCGTTGCGGAACAGATTAAGTAATTAGCCGCTGCTCCGAAAAGGCTCCCATGGAGGGGAGCTGTCGGCAGAGCCGACTGAGGGGTGGTGTGAAATACAAAGGAGTGAATAAAATGGATTGTTTATTCTGCAAAATAATTGACGGAGAAATTCCGTCAAATAAGGTATATGAAGATGATATGATGTTAGCATTCCGTGACATCAATCCGCAAGCACCGGAACACATTGTTATTGTGCCGAAGTGTCACATTGCAAGTGCGAATGAAATTAATGCGGAAAACGTAAAGTATGTTGCGGCTATATGGGAAAAGATACCGCAGATTGCGTCTGAATTGGGATTTGCCGAAAACGGTTACAGAGTTGTAAACAACTGTGGTGAGGACGGCGGTCAGACTGTTCCGCATTTACATTTTCACCTTATGGGCGGTAAGAAGTTTACGGACCTTTAATAAGAAATTGAATCTGTCGGTAAAATACCGGAGACATAGAACTGCTGTTTTAAACGGCAGTTTTTTTTGTCAAAAAACGGTTTACTTTTGTATATCTTTATTATATAATAATATAATAGGATTAGTTTAATTAGGAGGAAATTAAGAATGGGAAAACTATTTGGAACGGATGGTATAAGAGGTATCGCCAACAAAGACCTTACTGCCGAATTGGCTTTTAAAACAGGTCAAAGCGGTGCATATGTGCTTACAAAACATTCTTCAAAAAGACCGAGAATACTTATTGGTAAAGATACAAGAAAATCAGGTGATATGCTTGAGGCGGCTCTTACTGCCGGACTTTGCTCGATGGGCGCAAAGGTTATTCCTTTGGGTGTAGTTCCTACACCGGCTGTTGCGTATCTTACAAGATACTACAAGGCTGATGCAGGTGTTGTTATCTCTGCATCTCACAATCCATGCGAATACAACGGTATAAAGTTCTTTAACAGTGACGGATACAAGCTAAGTGACGGAATTGAAAATGAAATTGAAAGCTATATACTTGGTGAAAAGGCTATCGAAGAATTGCCTACTCACGGCAAAGTCGGTTATGTAAGTGCTAACCACAACGCTGTTGAGGATTATGTTGCGTTTGCTGTTTCTACGATTGACTGCCGTCTTGACGGTATGAAAATCGCTGTTGACTGTGCAAACGGTGCAAGTTATGAAACTGCTTTCAAAGCTCTTAACAAGCTTGGTGCAAACGTTGAGGCTATACACAACACTCCTGACGGTGTAAACATCAACCATATGTGTGGTTCTACTCATATGGAAAGTTTACAGGCTTACGTTACTTCAATCGGTGCGGACATCGGTATAGCTTTTGACGGTGACGCGGACAGAATGTTGGCTGTGGACGAAAACGGCAAGCTTATTGACGGTGACCAGATTATGGCGGCTTGTGCAAAGTTTATGCGTGATAACGGTACATTGAAGCAAAATACTCTTGTTGCAACGGTTATGAGTAATCTTGGCTTATTTATGGCAGGTGAAAAAATCGGTATCAACATTCCGCGTACAAAAGTCGGTGACAGATATGTACTTGAAGAAATGCTTGCAAAAGGTTACAATATCGGCGGTGAACAATCCGGTCACATCATTTTCCTTGACCACAACACAACAGGTGACGGTCTTGTAAGTGCTTTGCAATTCTTATCGGTACTTAAAAAGACAGGTATGAAAGCGTCTGAGGCGGCAAGCATTGTAACGGTTATGCCGCAAGTGCTTAGAAATGCCGTTGTTAAACTTGAAAATAAAAACAGTTATATGGAAAATGAAGAAATAGCTGCGGCTTGCAAGGCTCTTGAAGATGAATTTGCCGGCGAGGGCAGAGTCCTTATCAGACCTTCGGGTACTGAACCGCTTGTTCGTGTTATGATTGAGGGTAAGGACGAAGAATACATCACAAAGAAAGCTGAGGAACTTGCAGAACTTATTGAAAAAATCTTGGGATAAAAGTGGTTGTAAGAAATATGGATAAAATAATTTCACTAATGATAACTGCTGTTATGACTGTTACGTCGTGCAGTTTTAAAGGTGAAAATCCGCTTGACGGCAAAAGAATTGCGTTTATTGGTGACAGTATCAGTTACGGCACTAATTGGCAAGGCGGTTACGGCAAGTTGATTGGGGAACAATATAATATGAATGTCACAAATGTCAGCAAGGGCGGTGCTACTCTTGCTGACAATGTGCATTGGTCGGAAAATTCAGACGGTTACAGACCGTATATTACGGATATGCTCGATAACCTTGACGGCGATTATGAATATATCATTGCCGAGGGCGGTTTGAATGATTTTTGGGGTCATTCGGAACTTGGAGAAATTACAGACGGTTTCAGCGGTGATTTTGATGAAAACACAATGACCGGCGGTATGGAAAAAATGTTTTATGAAATTAAAAATGATTTTCCAAACGCGAAAGTAGGATTTGTTATTACACACGATCCGTTTACATATGACGCCGAAGGTGATTTTGAATTGTATTATGAGCGTATAAAAGAAGTATGCGACAAGTGGGATGTTTCGTATCTTGATTTGTATGCAAAAAATAATTCCGATACAGGTGTAAATGTGCGTGACGATGATATGCGCAAGTTGTATTTTGGAACGGAAAGTAAGCCTGACGGTGACGGTACTCATCCGAACGAACTCGGTTATCAGGCTATTTATGTTGAGCCGATGATACCTTGGCTGAAATCTTTATAAAATGGATAGGTGAATGATGAAGGATTTAATTATAAACGGAAGCAAACAGCTTAATATACCGCTTGATGATGTGCAAGTTGATAAACTTATGGAATATGCGCGTCTTTTGGTTGAGTGGAACGAAAAGATTAATCTTACTGCGATAACAGATGATGAGGGCATTGTAACAAAACATTTTCTTGACTCGCTGACCGCAATAAAGACTGGATATGTCAAGGGCAAAGTGATTGACGTCGGAACAGGTGCGGGTTTCCCCGGTCTTGTGCTGAAAATTGCAAAGCCTGAAATTAAGCTGACTTTGCTTGACAGTCTTAACAAGCGAATTAACTTTTTAAAGGATGTTTGTGAAAAAGTTGATATAAATGATGTGGAATTTGTCCATTCGCGTGCGGAGGACGGCGGTAAAAACAGAGATTACAGAGGTAAGTTCGATACCGTTGTGTCGCGTGCGGTGGCTAATTTGACTGTGCTTTCGGAGTGGTGTATTCCGTTTTTGAAACAAGGCGGTTACTTCCTTGCTTTGAAAGGTCCGTTGGCAGAGCAGGAAGTAAAGGACGCTAAACGTGCCATAAAAATACTCGGCGGACAGATTGAGGACATTGTTGAGGCGGAAATTCCGTTCACCGAATTGAAACACAAGATAATAGTTATAAAAAAAGTAGGACAAACTCCGCTTAAATATCCGAGAAAACCGGGTATTGCAACAAAAACTCCTATCGGAACTTGTTATAATTTGGTGAAATAAAAAAATAAAATTGAATATTGTCGAATTATAATTGCAAAAAGTACTTGCAATATGGAAATATTATGCTATAATAGTAAATGTAAGGCAGATAGTATCAATACGGTACATTTCTAACAAGGTTTCCCCAAGGCCTTGTTCTACCCCCAAAATGTCTTACACCTTCCACCACCGAGGGTAAACAGCGATAATGTTGTTACATCAAGTGTAAACATCAATGCCGAACATTATCGCTGGTTACTCTTTTTAATTTCAGTGAAATTAAAAAGAGCATGATTAAAATGTACGTGCGAGAATTTCTTCGCGAGGCTCAGAAAACGCACATGGACAAACAAAGGGTGTGTGGGATATATTTTTTTAACTATTCAGTGTAAAATAATGTAAATTAGCATAGGAGAAATTTCCATGATTAGTTTCCTTAGAAAATCAACGGTACAAGATAAAATGCGGATTGTATCACTTCCGCTTTATATGATAGCACCAAATCCTAATCAGCCGAGAAAATATTTTGAACCGCAAGCTATGGAGGAATTAAAAAATTCTATAATGGAATACGGTTTAATTCAGCCGGTAACGGTACGCAGGCGCAGCGGTGAATATGAGCTTGTAGCAGGTGAAAGACGTTTTCGTGCTGCACAAATGGCGGGACTTGACGAAATACCGGTGGTTATAATTGAGGCTGACAATGATAAATCTGCAATTTTGGCCTTACTTGAAAATTTGCAGAGAGAGGATTTATCGTTTTTTGAGATAGCGGAAAGTTATAAAAGTCTTATTCGTGAACAGGGACTTACACAAACGGAGTTGGCTTTGAAAGTCGGAAAAAGTCAAGCATCGGTTGCAAACAAAATACGATTATTAAAACTACCTCCGCTTGTGAAAAAATTAATAAGAGATTACGACCTTACGGAACGTCACGCGAGGGCTTTGCTGTTGCTTAACAATGAAGAAAAACAGCTTGAGGCTGTCAAACTTATTTGCCGTGACAATATGAATGTAACACAAGCAGAAGAACTTGTACGCACTATGAATATTCCGAAACCGAAACCTATCAATGACCTTCGCATAACAACTGCAAAAGATGTTAAAGTATTCAAAAACACCGTAAAACGTGCGGTTGATTTGATGAAAAAAAGCGGCATAGACGCAAGAATCGAAGAAAATTCTTTTGAATGGGGAACGGAATACATAATTAAAATAAAAAAGACTGACAAAAAATAAATGTTTACATTACCTCCTTTGCGGTATATAATAAGCAAAAGGAGGTTTTTTAGTGTGGAAAAATCAATAAAACTTGTTGCATTTGATATGGACGGAACTGTTTTGGACAGTAAACTGCGTTTGCCGAAAGGTCTGTTTGAAATGATTGAATCACATCCCAACGTGAAATTTGTTGTCGCAAGCGGCAGGCAGTATTACAGTCTTTTGAATATATTTAATCCGATTAAGGATAAATTGATTTTTATTTCTGAAAACGGCGGAATTATAATGGAAAAGGACAAGGTTATTCATATTATGCCCGTTCCTGACGCTAAGGCGTTGGAAGTGCTTGATTTGGTGAGTGAGGACAAAGGGATTTATCCTGTGCTTGGGTGCGAAAAGACATCTTATATAGAAAACCCGCCTGAATATGTTATGAACGATGTCGCACAATATAATGTGCGTTTGGAAACTGTTGATGACATAAAATCGGTGGTGGGCAAGGATAATATTTTAAATCTTGCGCTTTACTGCCACAAAAGAGCAAAGGATAATATACTTCCCAAACTCGCGGATATAAGCGGTGATTTGAAAGCTGTTTTATCGGCGGAAAGTTGGGTTGATGTTATTAATGCAAATGTAAATAAGGGCAACGCAATTAAGGTTATTCAGGATATTTACGGTATTTCGCCCGAAGAATGTGTTGCGTTCGGTGATTATATGAATGATTATGAAATGCTCCAAAATTGCGGCGAAAGTTACGCCATGGAAAATGCACACGATGAAATTAAAAAAGTTGCAAAATACATCGCACCGTCAAATGATGATGAGGGTGTAATGCAGATATTAAAGAAAATATTGTGATGAAACTAAAAAATCCGTCATTTGACGGATTTTTTGCGTACAAATAAAAGGTATGTATAAAATACCTTTTATTTGATTAAAGCGTTTTAATATATGTTTTTGCAAACTCCTCTAATAGTTCGTCACGTTCTATTTTAACAATCAGACCTCTTGCACCGTTATAGCTTGTTATGTAGGTCGGGTCGCCTGAAAGGATATATCCTACTATTTGGCTGATAGGATCATAGCCTTTGATTTTCAGTGCCTCATATACTTTGGCAACTATTTCTCTGACTTCCTTTTCCTTATCAAACTCAAGGTTGATTTTCATTGTTTCGTTAAATTCCATGATATTCACCCTTTCTGCTAAAAATAGCATATCATTTATTTATAGCATAGTACAAATACAATAAAATTGCAAGTGCTTTAGCTAAAATTTTATAATAAATTAATATTTATACATTATTTAATCGAGTTCAAACAGATTGTCAACGTTATTGACAGGTCCGACTGCTGAAATACACATAGTCGAACTGTCGAGAACTCTGTCTATTATTTCCGCAACCGAATCGGCATTTACTGCGTCGATTTTTTTCAGTGCTTCTTCCTGCGTGTATATCGGTTTATTCAAAAGCAATGAGCGACCTGCACCTTGCATTCTTGCGCCTGTGCTTTCGCTTGAAAGTATATAATTACCTTTAAGCTGTTCTTTTGCTTTTGTGATTTCTGCCGATGTCAGCTGATTGCGTTTAATCGTATTGATTTCTTTTGAAATAAGATGTGCGACTTCGCCAAGACTCTCGGGACTCATTCCGGCAGAAATATCAAATACACCCGTATTGATATATGCACTGTGTCCCGCACTTATCGAATACACCAAACCACGCTGTTCGCGTATGTTTTGGAACAATCTTGACGACATTCCGCTGCCGAACACGTTGTTAAACACAAGCAGACTGTACACCGATTCGTCCATAACATCAATGCCCTTGAACGTTGCGACAAGCTGGACTTGTTCAATATCTTTTTCTTTTACGATATTATTTTTGCTTATATAAGGTGCGTCGGGAAGATACGGTTTTGTGTCAAGCATTTTTTTTGTACCGAAATACTTTTCAAGAAGTTCAAAAAACGTATCGTCAAAATTTCCTGATACTGATATTATAGTATTCGCACTTGTATAATGATTATTCATATAGTTTCTCATTATATCCGGCGTTATGCTGTCAAGACTTTCATATGTGCCGAGAATCGTTCTGCCCATAGGTGTGTCGCCCCATGCGGCGTATGACGAAAGGTCATACACAAGATCCTCCGGACTGTCTTCATACATATGGATTTCTTCTTTTATAACCTGTCTTTCAAGTGCCATATCATCAGGTGAAAGACTCGGATTATAAAGCATATCCGAAAGAATTTCAAGCGCAATCGGAATATGTGAATCAAGTGTTTTTGTGTAAAAACAAGTATATTCACGCGAAGTAAATGCGTCAAGCTGACCACCGACCGAATCTATTTCGTGTGCAATTTGTGCCGCCGACCGATTTTTCGTTCCCTTAAAAAGCATATGCTCGATAAAATGAGAAATTCCGTTTACTTCTTTATTTTCATATCGTGAGCCGTTGCCTACCCATACTCCTATTGAGATTGACTTTAGGTAATCAATCTTTTCGGCAACTACTTTTATACCGTTTGAAAGTGTTTTATATTGATACAATATTATACTCCTTTATCATATATATTATTAGACGTAAATTTATACTGATTTGTTCCAAATTCGACTAAAATTTTCGCTTTATCTCGCGTACCAAGCCGAATACACGAATACGTGTAACATCTTCGTTTTCAAAACGTCTGACAGGGTACATTGGGTTTATGGAGTGAAGCTCGATAAAATCAGGTCCGTATACGATTTTCTTTACAACGCCGTCCTCTTCGTCTATCATAACAACCGCATAACTGCCACTGTCAACCGACGACTGACATCTGACAAGCACAAGGTCGCCCTCCATAAAAAGCGGATACATACTGTCACCGACAACACGGAGAAAAACGAACGGTTCATCACCGCGAACGTCATTTTTACTGACAGGTTCGTAATCTGTGATATTCGTTTCGGCAAAGCAGCTCAGACCTGCCGCAACTCTGCCGATTATCGGAATATTTACATAGTTTGACGTATCGGCTACTTCAACATTATTCGGCATATCCTCCCAACCGAGAAGATATTCGGGGGAAGTATCAAGACATTGTGCAAGCTTTATAAGCGAGTCGCGTTTTATGTTTTTTACTGTCCCTTTTTCGTATTTTTGGATTGCCGCTTTTTGCACACCGATTTTTGCTCCAAGCTCCTCCTGGGTTAAATTATGCTCTTTTCTGAGCATTTTAATTCTTTCGCCCGTAGTCATTTTAATCACCAAAATCTTTCTAATCATATTTCGTAACTTATTATATAGTATCATATTTTGAAACTTTTTGCAAGCATTGTACATAAAAGTATCTGAAAAGTAAACAAAATGTTGTTAAAAGTATCCTAAAAAGAAATTTACACTTGACAAAAGTATCTTAATGAGATATAATGACAGTGTCTTAAAGAGATAGCCAAGTAATTGGCATATATTTTTTAACAATAAAGTATCTTAAAAAGATAGAAAGGAGTGCTTATGATTTATTCAAACGATGACCCAATGGCAATTTTGGCAATGGAAATTGCAAGGACGGATAATTACGGTGAGTATGACGCATATGACGGGGAAACAGTATGTCCCGTATGCGGTGCTTTTGAACCGGAACATTACTATATCAATGATGATGAAGAATGTGTCGGCTGCAGTGAATGTGTCAGAAAGTCGGACGTTATGTATTGATGAAAAATCAATATTAAATGAAAAAGAGGGTGATTAAATTGGGCATTGCAAATGAAGGGGAAATTCTTGAATTTCTAACGTACATAATGCGTCGCGAAGATGAGGAAATTCGTATGGCGGATTCATTTAAAGCGGCGGAGCTTTTGGGTAAGCATTACGGAATGTTCGGAGGCAAGAGCGAAAGCGGAGGCGGTGATGTTATAATCGTCGATAATATCGAAAAAGCCGAACAAATCAAGGAGCGGAAAAATGCAGTGCAGTCTTGACAGGCTGATTGCACCGTCTTTCTACAAGGTGCATAACTCTATTGAAGATTATACGCATTTTTGGCTTTGCGGCGGTCGTGGGTCGACTAAATCAAGTTTTGTGAGCGTTGAAATTATACTCGGTATTATGAAAAATGCCGATACAAATGCGGTTGTACTGCGTAAGGTCGGTGCTTACTTAAAAGACAGCGTATTCTCTCAGCTTGAATGGGCGATTGAAAAGCTCGGCGTATCGGATATGTGGGATATAAAGGCGAGTGTACCGGAAATGGTTTACAAAAAAACAGGTCAGAAAATACTGTTTCGCGGTGCGGACAAGGTGCAGAAATTGAAATCCACAAAGGTTACGCACGGATATATTCGATATATTTGGTATGAGGAGTTAGACGAGTTTTGCGGTATGAAAGAAATCCGTTCGATAAATCAGTCGATGATGCGTGGAGGTGAAAAATTTACCGTGTTTTATTCGTACAATCCTCCGCAAAACCGACGCAGTTGGGTAAACCGTGAGGCACTCAAAAAGCGTGACGATATGCTTGTGCATAAGAGTACGTATCTTGATGTACCGAAAAGCTGGTTGGGAGAACAATTTTTTTTGGAAGCTAAGTATCTTAAAAAGCTACATATTAATCAGTATAATCACGAATATCTTGGCGAAGTGACGGGAACAGGCGGTGAAATTTTTGATAATCTTGAAGTTGTAAAACTTAGCGATGAGGAAGTAAAAAGCTTCGACAATATTAAATGCGGTGTCGATTTCGGTTTCGCGGCAGATCCGTTTGTGTATGTGGTGTGTTTTTATCACAACAATAAGTTGTTTATCTTTGACGAAATTTACGCGAAAGGGATGACAAATCACAATGCGGCTGAAAAGATTTTTGAAAAAGGGTTTGCTAATAAATTGATTGTATGCGACAGTGCCGAGCCGAAAAGTATCAATGATTTGCGAATGTTCGGTTTGCGTGTCCGCGGTGCAAGGAAAGGTCCGGACAGTATCGAGTACGGTATCAGATTTTTGCAGAGCCTTGAAAAAATCGTGATTGATCCCGAAAGGTGTCCGAATGCTGCAAGAGAATTTTCGGAATATGAGCTTGAACGCGATACGGACGGTGAATTTAAGTCGGTTTATCCCGACAAGAACAATCACACCATTGATGCGGTACGTTATGCACTTGAGGACGAAATCACAAAGAAAAAAGCGAGGGTAATTAAAAGGAGTGAACTTGATTTATGATAATTGACGAGGATATTTTAAAGGACGGTATAGACGAGGTGTTGCTTGCTAAGCTGATTGATAAACATTCGCTTGAACAGGAGCGATACGAAAAGCTTTACAATTATTATATCGGCAAACACGCAATTTGTGAACGCAGACGTTCAAGCGACAATATCGCGAACAACAAAATTGTGTGCAATCACGCGAAGTATATCGTGGATATTGCAAAAAGTTATCTTGTAGGCAATCCTGTGGCGTACAGTTGTTCGGACGGATACGATATTGAGGCGGTTAAAAATTGTTTTGCCGTTCAGGATATGCCGAGTTTGGACGCGGAATTTGAAAAGACAATGAGCATTTTCGGTAAAGCTTATGAATTGGTTTATGCGGATGAGCAATCACAGCCGAAAAGTGTATGCTTGCCGCCGAGCAACACATTTATTGTGTACGGTGCGGGCGTTGGCGAAACTGCACTTTACGGCATACATTATTACAAAAAGCGTGACATTGACGGCTCGGTTACGGGTGTTTGCTGTATTGTGTGTGACAGGGAGATGATTTATACATACGAAAACACTGCGGACAGTTTTTTGCATATGACTATGACAAATTCTCAGCACCACTATTTCGGTAAAATGCCTATGGTGGAGTATCGCAACAATGAAGAAAAGCAAGGTGATTTTGAACAGATGATTCCGCTGATTGATGCTTACAATATTTTGGAGTCGGACAGAGTTAACGACAAGGAACAGTTTGTTGACGCATTCTTATTCCTTACCGGTATCGACCTTGACAGTGAGCAGGCAAAAAAACTTAGAGAAGAACGCATTTTGATGGGATATGAGGGTGCGGCGGCTCAATATCTTTCAAAGGTTATGTCCGAAAGTGACATTGAAGTGTTAAAGGACAGTCTGAAAAGCGACATTCACAGATTTTCTATGATTCCCGATTTATCAGACCAGACGTTCGGTACAAATTTATCGGGTGTCGCGATTAAGTATAAGCTTATGGGTTTTGAACAGCACGTCAGAAACAAGGAGCGATACTTTACGAAGGCGTTAAAGCAGAGATTTGAATTGTATGTTAATTTTCTGTCGTTAAAAGGTGCTATGGAGTATGTGCCTATACATCGCATTGATGTTGTGTTTACGAGAAATTTGCCTGTTAATGAGTTGGAGATTTCACAGATGGTAAACAACTTAGTCGGTATTGCATCAAGCGAAACTCTTTTATCACAGCTTTCATTTGTGGGCGATCCGAAGGAAGAGGCACAGCTTGCCGCAAAAGAAAAAATGCTTGGTGAAAAATTAAAATATGTACAGGAATAATTCAAGAATAAAAAACATAGTGATTTATTTTAATGTAAAGAAAGGAAAAAAGTATGGACGAAAAGAAGAAACAGGGGACACTAAACGGTGACACGAAAAACGAAAACGGGGGACACAAAAACGATGAACTGAAAAATCTCATTGCAGGCTATGTTGCGGAGGCGATTAAAAACGAAAAAGCAACGTGGGAAAAAGATTTTTCAGACAGAATCGTATCGGAAAGAGAGGACGCCGCGAAGATGGCTACAATGTCGGCAGAGGACAGAGCAAAGGCTGAAATGGACAAAAGACAAAAGGATTTTGAAAATGAAAGACAGCAGTATGTATCCGAAAGAGCCGAATTTGAGGCGGCAAAGGAATTGGCGGCTCAAAATCTGCCTGTGAATTTTGCGAGAATGGTCGCAGATGCAGACAAGGACATTATGGCGGAAAATATCGAGCGATTTAAAGCAGAATATATGAAAGCAATCGAAAGCGGTTTATCCGAAAGATTAAAGGGTGTTCCGCCGAAAATTTCAAGAGAAAAAGAAAATTTAACAGACCCGTTTTTAAGCGGTTTGGGAATGTAATAAATAACGTGATTATGAAAGGATGAATACAATGGCTATAAATTATGCAAGTAAGTATGCTCAAAAAATTGATGAAAAATTCGCAAGAGAGTCTATGACTTCGGCAGCGGTAAACAATGATTACGACTTTGTCGGTGTTAAGACGGTAAACGTATATTCAGTGCCTACCGCAGTGATGAACGACTATTCGGTATCAGGCACAAGCAGATATGGTACACCGCAGGAAATCGAGAACACTGTACAGGAAATGACTATGACGCGTGACAGAAGTTTCACGTTCACTATTGACAGGGGGACATATAACGATACTCAAATGTCAAATGCGGCAGGTGCGGCACTTCAAAGACAAATCAGAGAAGTGGTTGTGCCTGAAATCGACAAGTACCGTTTTGGAAAAATTTGCGAAGGGGCAAAAACTACCGTTACAGGTAAGGTGACAAAGGCAAATGCTTATGACGCATTTTTGACCGGTGCAACAACTCTTATTGAAAATAATGTTCCGCTTGTCGGAAGTTGTGCATTTGTATCAAGTGATTTTTACAAGAACATCAAGGAGGATTCAAGCTTTATCAGAAACGGCGATATGTCGCAGGAAATTTTGATTAAAGGTCAAGTCGGAACGATTGACGGTATTCCGCTTATCGTTGTGCCGAAGTCTTACTTCCCTGAAAACGTTGAATTTATTATCACAAATCAAGCCGCAACGACTTCTCCGGTTAAATTGTCGGAATACAAAATCCACGATAATCCGCCGGGAATCAACGGCTGGCTGGTTGAAGGCAGAGTGTATTATGACGCATTTGTGCTTGAAAATAAAAAGAGTGCGATTTATGTGTTTAAAACTGCCGAATAAGAATAGGTCAGAAAGGCTGTGTTGAAAATGGGGGACACTAAAAATGAAATTCTTGACGCGGTGAAATTACTGCTCGGAATTAAAGACAATAATAAGGACGATGCTCTTATGCTTTTGATTGAGGATACTGTTAATTCTGTGCTGGCATACTGTCGTATTGATGTTCTGCCAAGACAGATTGTGAGCTTTATTCCGACACTTACGGTCAAGAGATATACGGCAAATCAAAACGGCGGTGTTAAGTCGGTTACGGAGGGTGAAAGAAAGGTCGAATACTCTGACGACAACTATGATTATTTGAAAGAATATGCAATACGTCTAAAGCCGTTTGTCAGCAGAAAAGTTAAAGTGCCGTCGGAGGTGATTGCCGATGATAAATCCGTTTGAACGATTTTATGACACCGAAATCGAGGTGTACGAAGTCGGTGAAAATACATATGAAAAAAAGGGTGAAAAAACACTTTTGGGGAGTGTTGTGTGTGATATTCAGCCATATGAAAATGAACTCGAAAACCGTATATACGGTTTGACCGAAAATAAAAAATATAAAGTGTTCTGTGACAAAACAGACCTTATAAAAGTAGGCAGATATGCTAAATTCGGTGATGAATTTTTCGAGATTATAAAGGCTGAATGTTGGAATTTCGGTATGACGGCGATGATGCGGAGTGAGAAAAATGCAGATTGATATTAATTATGATAACGGACTTTCGGATATTGCAAATAATATAGAAAATAATTTTGCGGATATAATCGGTCAGGGTGCTCAAACGGTATGTGAAAGCGCAAAAAGTCTTTGCCCTGTCGATACGGGACGGCTGCAGTCGTCAATTAATGTACAGCTCGGCGGAAATACGGCGGTTATATCGGCTGATACGGAATATGCGGTATTTGTTGAATTCGGTACGTCGAAAATGGCGGCACAGCCGTATCTTGTGCCGGCACTTTTATCAAACACGCAAGCAATATTGTCTGCAATCGCAGAGGCGATAAAGGGGTGATTATATGATTGATATTAATGCGGCGGCTGAAAAGTCACTCGGTGATGTTAAATGCAAAGCGGTATTTCAATATCCGAATAATTTTAATAATCTGCCGATTATAAGTTATTATACGGTGACGGAGTGCGGCGGATTTTATGCCGACAATGACGAGAGTATTCAAGACGGGCATATTCAAATTGACATATGGGCGGAAATTCCGAAAGAATGCAGTGATTTGTCGGCAGAGGTCAATGAAGTAATGACAAAGGACAGTTGGGTGAGGGAGATGTCTATGGACGTTCCCGAAAATGATAAAAAAATATATCATAAGACAATGAGATTTCAGAAGTATTTTACGTTATAAAAATATATCTCTTTAAGACAAAATATGAAAAAACGGAGGAAAAATTATGAACAAGAAACCTTTACCTACAATAGGTGTGGACAAGTATACTTTCTTTAAAGTGAATGAGGACAGCGTTAGCGGAACGGAATACGGAGAAGCGTATAATTTGAAAGGAACGGTTGAAATTGCACCGACTGACAGCGGCGGCAGTGATGTTTTTGATGCGGACAACGGCGCGTATGAGGCGTCAAGCTATATCGAAAAATTGGGACACGATATTACAAATGCCGATATTCCGCCGGAGGTTGACGCAATGTGGCGTGGATTGACACGCAAAAACGGTGTGGTTGAAGTCGGAAATGATGTTAAAACAGTATATTTCGGAGTGGTATGGAGAATTTTGAAGTCCGACGGCTCGTACCGTTATGTAAGATACTACAAGGGTTCATACAGTTTTGCATCGAACGTTGGGGGAAAGACAAAACCGTCAAGCGGAAGTATTGACAAGCAAACCGCTAAGGCAACATACACGGCGGTACAACGTGATTTTGACAACAATTATTATGCGTATTTTGATGAAAGTGATTTGCCGTCAAATATAACAAGAGATGAATTTGAAAACAAGTGGTTTACGGATATGAATTACTATCCGCAGGAAATATAAGGAGAAAATTATGCAACATACATTAACATTTGTAAAAGATAAGATTAAATACGTTTCAAAGCCGTTTGACTTTGAGGCGATGTGCATTATTAATGACGCACATAATGATGAAAATAAGAAAGGTCCTCTCAGCATTTGCAGAGATGCACTGGACTATATGTTTGAGGGTACGGACGCAACTCAGGATATTATCGATTCCGTTGACGTGAACGAACGTGCAAAGATGTGTCTTGCGCTTTGGGGTTTTTACGTTGACGCTCTTTCTTCAAAAAACGAGTAACGTCAGGCGGCAGCGGGGTGCTTAGGGACATCTATACGATGTTCCTAACGTACCACCACATACTGCCTGACGAAGTTGGCAGACAAAATCCGTGGGTACTGTTTAAAATGCTTGACGGATTGAATGAAGATACAGAAGGTTACGATAACGAACATTTGAGAATGTTTTACGGAGAGGAGGTATAGTTATGGCAGAGGCGGCTAATTTATCGGTCAGCATAACGGGTGACGCGTCGGGACTTATAAATGCTTTGGCAACGGCACAAAATGCACTTGCTATACTTAATTCATCGGCAGGTAAAATAATGAGTGAATTTGACGGCAAAAACGCAAAAATCAATATTACCGCAGTTGACAATACCGCAAGCGGTGTGAGTTTGGCAAGAGCGAATATAAACAGTTTGAAGGACAGAACAGTCAATGTTACTGTTAAGTACAATGTGCAGGGAATGCCGAAACTGGCAGACGGAACACAAGATGCAAAAAGCGGTTTGGCGGTTGTAAATGATGAAAGGGGCGTAAGTGATCCGCGTGAGCTTATCGAGCATAACGGGCGACTTATGATGTTTAGCGGGCGTGATGTGGTTGTTCCGCTGTCGCAAGGCGACAAGGTTTATACGGCTGACGAAACAAAGGCGATAATGAACGGTATGGGTATTCCGCATTATGCGTCCGGCAAAAACAATGAAATGTTTGAAATTAAAAAGGCTGATTTAAACCATTACAAAAAAACAAACGATGTATCTCCGACGGAGGAATTAAGGCTTTGGAATGAATTGATGGATCAATTCAGTTATGACAGCGAGGTTGTGAAAGAAATTCAAGAGGAGATTTTCGCGTCGCAGAAGAAAATTTGGAAAGAAGAAAAAAAGGCGAGTGAAACCGCACTTTCAGACTACAAAAAACATTCCGATGCTTGGATTAAATATCAGGTGCAAGTGAATGATATGGGTGTTGACGAGCAGATTGAATCGTACAAAAGACAGCTTTACAACTATAATGCTATGGTGTCGGAAATGGTTACGTCAACCGCATATTCGGCAGAGGAAATTAAAGAAATTTGGGAGGATTTCTATGAGTACAAAGCCGATGTCGATTTAAAAATCGGCAAGCTTGAGAATGAAAAGAATTATGCCGTTTATGAAAAGTGGAAAAGTGACGCAAAGAATTGGAAAAATATCCGCGATACATATGATGATTGGAACGAAACAGGCGACAGTCATATTCAGTTTTACGAACGCAGTATTGAACGTATTCAGAAAATGTATGACGGCGGTTTTGTAGGTTGGCAGGAATACAGTGACGATACTATGTATGCGGTTTTGAATTTATATAATGCAAAAATCGAGGCAACGGACGCACTTCTTGATAAGCAAAAGGAATACATAAATAATCTGAAAGAAAAGTTTTCAAGTGAAGAAAAGGCACTTGGCACGAAGTGGGAGGTTGAGGACAGGAACGAGTCGAAGTCCGAAATATCGCACAAATTGAGCATATATAAAAATGCGGTTACTCAAAAAGGTATGGATACATACAAATCTTTGCAGGAGCAGATGAAAAAGATAAAACGTGAAGAGGAAATGTACAAATTACAAAAAACACATACCGCAACTTTAACAAGTCTTGAAAACAGTTATGATACCGTTGAGGCAAATAAGAAATATCTTCTTGCAACTATCGAAAAAAACGGAATGAATATAGAAAAAATCGTGAAAAGCGTGAATTTTGACGTAAAAAATATGCAAAGTGTGATTACATCGTTGTTCAATCAGACTATAAGTGCGATAAAGTCGATTAAGGTATCGTCAAATTCTTATTCTGACAACAGAAATATCAGCATAAGAGGAGACAGTCGTGATATTTTGAACGCACTTCAAAACAGAGTCGGACTGGCTGTATCATACGGTAATTACAATTAAAGGGGGATTATATGAGGAATGGTTTTATATTTAAAGACCGTCATTCTTCCGATTTCGGTGTGACGGTGAGGACTAAATCAAGACCGATATTGCCGAGCGTAAAAGAGAATATTGTCGATTTGCCGTACCGTGACGGCGGATATGATTTTTCAAAAGCTAATCCTTTCGGACGTGAGTTTTATAATGACAGGATATTCACGGTTACGTTTAACATATATGCCGATAATCTTGCGGAAATGCAGAGGAAGCTGTCTTTGCTTTCTCTGTGGCTTTGCGGTGAGGGTGAGTTGATTTTTGATGATATGCCATTTTCAAAATGGCGGGGGAAAGTGTCGGACGAGGTTATATATATGCCTGAACACGGCGGTCGTAAGGCGGTTATGGAGGTGTCGTTCAGGGCAGAACCGTTTTGTAAATGTATTTTTGATACGGAAGGCCCGGCTTTGGAAATGCCTTTTATGTTAGATGCAAATATACCTATTGATATTTCGTGTTTGTTTAAATTTAATATTTCCGGCAGCGGTGATATAAGTGTATACAATTTCGGTGACAGACCTGTAAGACCGATTGTAAAGCTTGGCGCGAGTGCAAGAAATGTAACGCTGTCTATGAACGGCAAATCGCTTGCGTTTATGTCAAACGGTCAGACAACGATTGATTTTGAAAAACAAAATGTCAAAAATACAAGCGAAAATATATTGGTGTCGGGTGAGTTTTTTGAATTTCCGTCGGGAAGAAACAAACTTCATATCGTAAATTCAAACAGTCAAAATATGACGGCCGAAATTTCATATACGCCGTATTTTATGTACGGTGAACATTTTGACGACTTGGAATGGGGTGACGGAAATGCTTAGAATATTACCGTATAACAGTGTTACGTTTGACAAGGGTATTGTAATCGGTGACGCGTATGATGTGCGTGTTACGTATGAAATAAACGGTGAACGCAGGCTTGATTTTTCGCACCCGATAAATGAAAAGTCAGAAATTATAAGTGAAAATAAAATCGTTGTATGCGAGGGGCAGGCATACAGAATTATAAAGGTAACAAAAACAATCGGTGAAAAGAATTTTATTACGACGGAATGCAGTCACGTCTATAATGCGGACGCGTCGAACATACATATTCAAAATATTCCCGATTTAATCGGAAAAACTCCGTCTTATGTTTTGGGGCAGATATTTAAAAATACGAAGTTTTCGATTATGACGGACAGTGAATTGACAAAAGTCGGATTGAAACGAGTTGATTACAGCGGTTTTAAAGTTGATTTCTTTTCTATGGATAAGATCAATCCGTATGAGGCGGTTAAGGCTCTTATCGAAAACTGCGGTAAGGGCGAGATTTATGCCGACAATTACAAGATTGCCCTTGTGGAGCGTATAGGCGGTGAAAGTTGTTTAAGGCTTGACCTTTCAAAGAATATGAAAGATATTTCGATAGAAAGGGATATAACCGATATGGTGACGAAGTTGTACCCTTACGGAAAAGATGACGCACATATCGGAAGTGTGAACAGCGGAAAGCAGTATATTATAAGTGAAAACGCGGATATTTACGGTGTTCGTGAGGGGTCTCGTGATTATACCGATTATATTGAACCGAGTAAAATATTAAGACGCGCACGGTGGGAGTTTGACAGTGAAAATGAGGAAAGAATTGACGTGCCTTGTGTTAATATAACAGGCGGATATGCCGATATTTCAAAGCTGGCGGATTATGCGGACGAGAAAATTAATATCGGTGATACGGTGACTGTAATCGACTGCGGAAACGAGATTAGAGAACGCGTCATAAGGCTTGAATATTATCCTTATCAAAGTGACGATACCGTTATATCTGTCGGCAGGGTAAAAAAGGATTTGTTTTTCTATCTTGAACAAATAGGAACTCTTGCAAAACGTTACAAAAAAGTATCGACAACAGGCGGTAAAGTCAAGGCAAAATCGGTAAGCGGTGTTATTTCACAGTCCGGAATGAAAATAAACGGTGAAAACGGTACGGTTTCGCTGTTATCTGATATTATTGAGGTGTCAACGGACGGTGACGTAAAAACGCAGATTGGAAATGTGAACGGTCAGTTTGTGTTTAATATTACGGACAACAACGGCAATTCGGCTGTGAATATTACGGACAAGGGCAATATGAATTTTAAGGGTGATTTTGAAACTGAAAAATTGAGTGTGGGGGATAATGTTATTACACAGGACAGTAACGGTATGTTGTGTATTAACGGTAAAAGGATATTGGTGGAAGGAGAATAAGAATGAAATTAGATTTTAATTTTGACGGAAAAACTTTGCTGAAAAAATGGTGGCAACAGGTTAAGGCGAATTTTCAGACGGTGCAGGACGAATATAATACGTTAGAGGATAATTTGAGTGAAGAAATAAATCAACGTGTGAATTTAGGTAATGATTTGACTGATAAAATAACAAAGGAAACGTCGGACAGAAAGACGGCAGACAGTTCGATTGAGGGCAAAATTTCAACCGAAATATCGGACAGAAAGAGAGCGGACAATTCGCTTGAAATCAAAATTTCAGACGAGGTAAATTCACGTCAAGAGGCGGATGATGAATTGAGCGGTCGTATCGAATATGAAAAAATGGAGCGACAGGCAGATAATGAAGAAAACAAGTCAAGATTTTTTGAAAAAGCAGACAAAACCGAGTTGTACGGAAGGGAAAAGAATATTACGCATAAGATAACGCACAGTCTGAAAAAGTCTGATTTTATTATAAACATAAATGCAGGAAACGGAAACGGTACAGTAACGATAAACAGCTTACCTGTGCAGACTAAAATTTTTAGGGACGGACGTGCATATATACAAACAGCACCGATTTCTGCCTCGTTTTCGGCGGAAAAAGGTGAAGAGGGAGAAAAGTGGATTAATTTGTTATATGACTGCGATAACGGCACATTGGGCTTGGAAGTTACGGAACAGCCTGAATCGGGTAATGTTGCAAAGATGAATGTAACATATATGAAAGCGGAAGTTGCCGAAATATATGCGGGTATAATCAGATTTGAAGGATTGAACACGCTTGACGCTCTCAAAACGAATAACAGAGATTCGTTTGTTGGGGCGATAAATGAACTTGTAAGCGGAAAAGTCGGTGCGAATGATATTGTAAATGGTAAAGATGCAAGTTATCGTGTGACGGATTTGCTGAAGTGGGTTGCCGAAGGCTTAGAAAAAAGTAATTCGGTTAATTATCCGGGGCTTGACTATATAATCAGCGATGTTTATGAAATGTATAATGCACTTTGCAGTTATGGTTTCCAAGAGCCGATCGAGGTTGTAAAAACGGTGGCGGAGTTAAAAAATCAAGCTGAAAATAAATAAAACGGAGGAGTAATTTATGGATAAGATTTTTAATTGGACAAGTACGGTTATCGGAATTGTGGGCGGATATTTCGCCGCAATTTTCGGTCGATGGGACAGTATTTTGTGGGCACTGCTGGTGATAATGGTGCTTGACTGTTTGACAGGTGTTATTAAAGCAATTTATACAAAAACAATGTCAAGTGAGATTGGGTTTAAAGGATTACTCAAAAAGATTACTATATTAATTATAGTAGCACTTTCAAATGTTCTGCAACAGATTACAGGTGACAATGTTGCAATTCGGGAAATAGTTATTATGTTTTACGTAGCGAATGAGGGTATAAGTGTGTTGGAAAATGTGGCGGTGATTTACCCGAGAATGCCGAAAGCAATAAAAGATATATTGCTCCAAATTCGTGACAGTAACAGTGCGGACAGTGAGTGAATATAATATATGGGGAGTGAGATATATGATAGTAGGAATAAATTGCGGACACACTGTCAGCGGTACAGTAGGCAGCGGTGCGGTCGGATTCCTTAACGAAAGCAACGAAACGCGCCGAGTCGGTTATAAAGTAATGGAGTATCTCAGGGCAAAAGGTGTTACGGTGGTTGATTGCACTGATGATTATTCTTCTACGGTAAGCGGAAATTTGAAAAAGATTGTTGATAAAGCAAATGCACAGCCGCTTGATTTGTTCGTTTCTATACACTTTAACAGCGGCGGCGGCAGAGGAACTGAGGTTTATACCTATAACGGAGAAGTTTTTAAACAAGCGGAGCTGGTATGTGAAAATATGGCGGAGCTTGGGTTTATAAACAGAGGTATAAAAAACGGCTCAAATTTGTATGTCATTCGCAGAAGTAATGCGAGGTCAATGCTTATAGAAGTGTGCTTTGTCGACACTAAATCGGACGCGGATTTATATAATGAAGTCGGTGCAGACAGAATTGCCGAGGCAATAAGTGACGCGATAGTCGGCGAAAAAATGGAGGAGGAACTTACAATGTCACAATATGAAGAATTAAAACAAATGATTTCGGAACAGACTGCAAGAGTTGATGTTTTGCAGAATGAGGTTTACAAAATCGAAAATCCTATGATTTATAATTATATTGATGATAATATGCCCGACTGGGCAAAAGAGGCTGTTCGGTGGTGCGTGGATAACGGTATAATTGTCGGCACCGGCAGCGGATTGGGGCTTGATGATACAAAACTTTGGACCTGCGTAGTGATGTATCGTTTGTCAAAAACATTGAAATAATAAATATAGCTGCCGATAAATTTGTCGGCAGCTAAAAAAATGAACAAATCTTTATAAAAATTAGTAAAATATCTTGACATATCTATGTAAAATAAGGTATAATAGATATTGTTGTACAAACAGTGTATAACTGAGTCCATCAAGTCCGTTTTTAGAATTGACTTGCCGGAGGGAGGGGAAACAATGTCTGAAGTAAGAGTAAAAGATAATGAATCATTAGATAGCGCACTTCGCAGATTCAAGCGTCAATGTGCTAAGTCAGGTGTCATGTCTGAAATCAGAAAGCGTGAGCACTATGAAAAGCCAAGCGTAAAGCGTAAAAAGAAATCAGAAGCTGCAAGAAAAAGAAAGTTCTAATTTTTAATTAGCAACATAAGGAGATGACGATAATGTCTTTAAAGGAAAAATTAGCAGAAGATCTAAAATCGTCAATGAAAAACAAAGACACTGTACGCAAAAATACAGTACAACTTGTCCGTACTGCAATATTGCAGGTTGAAAAGGACAACAAAGTAACTCTTGATGACGAGGATATTTTGGAGGTAATTGCAAAGCAATTAAAGCAACGCAAGGACTCTCTTCCTGAATATGAAAAGAGTGGCAGAGAGGATTTAATCTCTCAGTTAAAACAGGAAATGGAATGCTTGATGGAATATCTTCCCAAACAGCTTACAGAGGACGAGCTACGTCCGATTGTAGAAGAAGGCGTTAAAGCAGTAGGCGCAACCTCCATGAAAGATATGGGTAAGGTTATGGAATACGTTATGCCGAAAGTTAAGGGAAGAGCAGACGGAAAAGCAGTCAGCACGATTGCTAAAAGTTTGTTTAACTAAAAATATTACAGAGAGAGCTTCGGCTCTCTCTTATATTTCATTTTTGCTGGTGTAGCTCAGTTGGCAGAGCAACTGATTCGTAATCAGTAGGTCGGGGGTTCGACTCCCCCCATTAGCTCCAATCGGAACAGGTTATGCTTGTTTCGATTTTTTTGTGCAAACAAATCAAAAAGCACGACTGTATCAGACGTGCTTTTTGTCTTTAAAGATTTTCTTTAAAATAATTTTCAAGAACATTTGCGGCTTCAGTTTCGTCGTTACCTTCAACTTTGACAGTAACGAAATCACCTTTACTGATGCCAAGACAAGTTATTGTAAAAAGTCTTTTTAAGTTTTCAATTCTCTGGTTATATTCAATGCTAATGTTCGACGTAAAATTTTGTGCTTTTTGTACGAGTTTGCCGGCACATCTGGCGTGAAGTCCGTGTTCACCTTGAATTGTATAAGAAAATTGTTTCATGGTAAAAACCTCCTATCCTTCGGAAATATCAATATGATTATTTCCAGATACGTTATTTCTATACCCGGCGGTATAAAAATAAATGCACAACTTTGTACATTGGCTACATTATATCACAGTCGATTGATTTGTCAACAAAATGAATAATAATACCATTAAATAGATAAAAAATCCGATTAATACGAAATATTTTTTATGAAAAGTGAAAGAAAAAATAACCATTAAATGTATTAATGGTTATATGATTACAGGATACAATATAACAAAACATCAATAATTTGTATATTTTGAGGATATATCCTTAATATATGTTAAATATTTTTCGACTTCAGACTGCGGAGAAAGGATTTTTACACCTGTTCCGAGCCCTGCAAGCCAACCGTAAAACTGTGAACTGATGTTTACATTTAATTTGGCAACGAACGTATTTTCGGTATTTGAGTTTAAAATAATATCCTTGCCGAACCTATCCATAACAACACCGATAAGGTTATTGTCAAATTCAATTTCGAGTGTATTTTCGTCACCTGCAAACATACCGAATGTTCTTTTTGAATAGTTTCCTATATCGAATTTGCTGAATTGGTCACCGCCGTCACGTTTTTCGGAGGTTATTGTTATGTTAAGCATTTTGTCTACGCGGTAATGGCGTATTTCTTTGCTATCATCATCAAAACCAATCAGATAGTAATTTTCATCGTCCCATATCAAAATATACGGACTTACGGTGTAATTTGCACCGTCCTTTTTCGGTTCAAGCTTTTTGGCAAGCGTCCATGAACAATATTTGAAAGTGATTTTAACATCTGAAGATATTGCGGAATGAAGTTTATCTATATTATAGTAGATACTCTCATTCATCGTCTTAATTCTGTTTGAAACAACGACTTGTCTTTGAAGAGTTTGAGCCTCATGACGGCTGGCGAGCTGTTCGATTTTGTGAATTAACTGATTTGATTTCTTTTCTGTAATGAATTTTGAAGATTGAACTGCGTCAACCAATAACTTCAATTCTGCAATTTCAAAATCTCTTGACGCGAGATAATATCCTTTCGGCTCACTTCTTCTGCTCAAAATATCGCAACCGAATAATTTAAGCCGTTCAATGTCATCATAAATGCTCTTGCGTTCGGCACTTATACCTTGCTTGGCAAGTGCCGAAATAATATCATTTGCGGACATTGCGTGATTTTCGTCTGTATTTTCCTTTAACATCTGCATTATGTACAGTAATTTCAGCTTTTGATTAAATGATTTCCCCATAGCAATTCCCCCAAGTGTAATATAAATTAATGATACCACAAGTTAATGAGTCTGTCGACAAAATGTAGACAGCTCCAAAAATCACATCTTGCGATGTAATTTTTGAGTGTTTTTAGAGAAAAAATCATAAAGCTCCTCCAAAGTCGAAACTTTAGATTTTAAGCCATTTCTGCCGCACAGGTCGCCAGAAATGATTATAAATTGAGGTTGCACCTCAAACACCCAAGAACAAAGTAGACAAAACCATAACGGTTTTGTCTACAATCTGAAATGCCTTTCTCTTTGAGAAAGGCATTTTGGTTTATAGTCCAAGTTGTTTTTTGCAATCTTCAAGAACTTTTTCGATAGTCTTTTCGGCTGTTTCAAAGCTTTCTGCAAATGTGCCGAGATACAACTTGATTTTCGGTTCTGTTCCCGAAGGTCTTACGATAAAGTAAGTCTTTTCGTCTGAAAGGTTGTACTTCAATACATTTGACTTCGGCAAACCTTTAAGAGGTGAAACATTGCCCTTTGTATCTTTAATTGTTTGTGACTGATAGTCGGTGTAAAGTACAACGTCCATACCTGCAACTTTTGTCGGCGGTGTTTGACGTAGGTCTGTAAGTAACTGTGACATCTTTTCCATACCGTCTTTACCCGGCATTACAAATGAAACTGTCTTTTCTGAATAATATCCGTACTTCTTGTATATATCCATAAGTGCTTCGTAAAGTGACTTACCCTTTGTTTTGTAGTAAGCAGCCATTTCTGCAATAAGCATTGTCGCAACAACGCCGTCTTTGTCGCGTGCGTGAGTACCTACAAGATAACCGTAGCTTTCTTCAAAGCCGATAAGATATGTATGGTCGCCTGTCTTTGCGAACTCTGTCATTTTTTCGCCTATGTACTTAAAGCCTGTAAGCACGTTCATAATTTCGATACCGTATGAATGAGCGATTGCGGCGGCAAGCTCTGTTGTAACGATTGTCTTGATAACAACGCCGTTTTCAGGCAGAGTGCCTTTGGCTTTCTTTGATGAAAGTATGTACTCAACAAGCAAAGCACCTGTTTGGTTGCCTGTAAGTGTTCTGTATATGCCGTCGGCGTCACGAACAACTATACCGACTCTGTCACAGTCGGGGTCTGTACCGATGATAACGTCAACGTCATTTTCCTTTGCCATTTTTATAGCGATTTCAAAACCTTCCTTGTCCTCCGGATTAGGTGACTTAACAGTCGGGAAATTACCGTCCTCTGTATCCTGTTCCTTAACGACAAGCACATTTTTAAAGCCCATACGGTTAAGTATTGCCTTGATAGGTCTTGAGCCTGTGCCGTGGAAAGGTGTGTAGATAAGCTTGAATGTATCTGCAACTTCTGCTACTGCCTCGGGATTTTGCTGTTGTGTTTGAACAACGTCAAGGAATTTTTCGTCAAGGTCACTGCTTACGATTTCAAGCAAGCCTTTTTCTTTTGCTTCGTCAAGCGAAATAAATTTAACATCGTCAAATATATCGTAGCTGTCGATTGCGGCAACAACAACATCAGCCGCGTCCGGAGGAAGTTGTCCGCCGTCAGGGCCGTATACCTTGTAACCGTTGTATTCTTTAGGGTTGTGGCTGGCGGTAATCATAACGCCGGCACTGCAGCCAAGTTCGCGAATACCGAATGAAACTTCCGGAACTGAATGAACGATAGGAAAAAGATAAGTCTTTACACCTGCACAAGTAAGAACCTTAGCTGTTTCTTCAGCAAATGTGCGTGAAAAATTACGTGTATCGTAACCGATAAGAACACCTGCTTTTGCGGCGTCCTCACCGTTTGAAAGAACGTATTTCGCAACACCCTGACTTGCACGTCTTACGTTATATATATTGATTCTGTTCGTACCCGCTCCGATAATACCTCTCATACCGGCTGTACCGAATTCAAGTTCACGATAAAATCTTTCTTCTATTTCTTTTTCGTTGTTTTCAATAGATTTAAGCTCTGCTTTTGTGTCATCATCAACCACGTCGCTTGTAAGCCAACGGTTGTAGGTTTCTTTGTATCCCATTGATAACTCCTCCTTAAAAATAATCTCATATTAATATTATATAATACTTTCTCAAAATTTTCAATTATGAATATGTAAAAATTAAAGAAAAGTTATCGTATAAATTGACAAAAAAAACGCAAAACTTGACGAAAAGTGTATTTTGTTATAGAATAGCAGTAATATGTATTAATAAGGAGGACACTTTTATGGCAGTAAAGGTGCATGAAACAGGTTACGGCAAATGGAAAGTGCCTGTGATAATCATAGCTGTTATAGTTGTTTTGGGTCTTGCGGGAACGGGCATACTATTAAGCGACAGCCTTGGTGTTTCAATAGAAGAAGGAAGTAAGAGAATAGAGGTTGCAGAAGGTGACGGTACGTCATCTGTTGCAAAACTGTTAAAGGACGACGGTATAATAAAGTATCCGCTTTTGTTTAAGGTGCAGTCAAAGCTCGGCGGATATGACGGTAATTTTCAGCCGGGCGCGGCAACGATTGAGGATGGAATGAGTTACAGTGACATACTTAATCTTATAATAACGCCGAGTCGTGAGGCTGCGAAAATTACAATACCAGAGGGCTATGAAATCAAGCAGATTGCACAGAAACTTGATGAAGCAGGTATTGTAAGCTGGCAGGACTTTTATGCGGCTTTAAATCCCGACGATTATGATTATGCGTTCTTGAAAAACTTACCTGAACGTGACGGACGTATGGAGGGATATTTGTTCCCTGCAACGTACGAAATTCCGAACGGAATGTCGGCACACGATATTGTTGATTTAATGCTTGCGGCATTTGACAATCAGTTTAAACCGGAGTATTATGAACGTGCAACAGAGCTTGGGTTGACGGTTGATGAAGTTATAACTATGGCGTCAATCGTTGAACGTGAAACGGACAGCGGAACGGAAAGAGCAAAAGTTGCGGGAGTATTTTATAATAGAAGAAACTCGGGTATGAAGTTCCAATCGTGTGCGACGGTACAGTATATTTTAGGTGAAAGAAAGCCTGTACTTTCTATTGCCGACACGCAGATAGATTCGCCGTATAACACATATATGTATGCGGGATTCCCAATAGGCCCTATATGCAATCCGGGAACGGAATGTATAGAGGCGGCACTTTATCCGGAGACAACCGATGCGTATTACTTTGTACTTGGCAAGGATGGCTCACATATCTTCTCGAAGACATATGAAGAACACCTTGCGGCAATGCAGAGTACCGAACAAAATATTTCGGTCGATGACAGTGCGATTGAAAATCAAGACAGTTTAAAACAATAAAGAGGTTTGATAAATGATAGAATATGATAAAGACGCGATTGTTCCGCCGTATATAACGGAATATTTGCGTGCGAAAACAGTGCATAACGATGAATTTATGCACTCGCTTGAAAAATATGCGGAAGAAAACAGTGTTCCGATAGTAGAGCCTGAAACGGCAAGGTTTTTGTCGGTGATGTGCAGAACGGTTAAACCGAAAAAAATACTTGAAGTAGGTTGTGCGATTGGGTATTCTTCTATATTAATGGCACAGGCTACAGATGATGACTGCGAAATAGCAACACTTGAATGTAACGAAGATATGGTGCGTATTGCGAGGGAAAATATTAAAACTTCGGGATATGCGGAAAAAATATCGGTTATTGAGGCAGATGCAAAGGATTATCTTTCGTATATTGACGATGATGAAGTTTTTGATATGATATTCCTTGACGGTCCGAAAGCACATTATATTTATATGCTTGACGAGTGCGTGAGATTGCTGAAAAAAGGCGGTGTGCTTATTTCCGACAATGTGCTTTACAAGGGAATGACAGCGGATGATAACCACGTTGTGAGAAGAAAAATCACAATAGTTAAACGTCTTAGAAAATATATTGATATGCTTATGGAGCATAAGGAACTTGAAACATCGCTTTTACCGCTTGGTGACGGTGTTACAATATCGGTAAAGAAATAATAAAGGGTAGGAATATATTATGAAGAAACCAGAACTTTTAGCTCCCGGCGGCAGCTTGGAGAAATTGAAAACAGCGATAGATTACGGTGCGGACGCGGTGTATATCGGCGGTGAAATGTTTTCGCTGCGCGTTGCGGCGGAAAATTTTTCAAAGGAAGATATGCAGGAGGGTATAACGTACGCTCACGACAGAGGCAAAAAAGTGTACCTTACCGCAAATATTCTTCCGCATAATGATGATATTGAAGAATTTGAGGAGTTTGTCAAAGATATAAAGAATTACGGCTTTGACGCAGTGCTTGTGGCAGATTTGGGATTGTTTGATATGATGCAGGAACTTGCACCGGAAATACCTATTCATGTAAGTACACAGGCGAATAACATTAATTATCGCTCGGCAATAAAGTGGTACAAGATGGGCGCAACGCGTGTCGTGCTTGCAAGAGAAATGTCGTTTAAAGAAATTGCGGAATTTCAAAAGAAAATTCCTGAAGATTTGGAGCTTGAAGCATTTATACACGGCGCTATGTGTATATCGTATTCGGGCAGATGTCTTTTGTCAAACTATATGACAGGACGTGACTCAAACATGGGTGCTTGCGCACATCCGTGCAGATGGAATTACAAACTTGTCGAGGAAACAAGACCGGGTGAATATATGGACGTGTTTGAAAACGAAAGAGGTACGTTTATATTTAATTCAAAGGACTTGTGTACAATCCGTCATATACCTGAGCTTGTGCAAAGCGGTATTGCGAGCCTTAAAATCGAGGGCAGAGTAAAAACTTCTTATTATGTTGCAACGGTTGTCGGAGCATACAGACGTGAGATTGACAGATATTGTGCCGATCCCGAAAATTATGTGTTTAATGAAGCGGAATATGAAGAGCTTTGCAAGGTCAGTCACAGACCGTATACAACAGGTTTTTATTTCGGCAAGCCCGATGAAAATTCACAAGTTTACACATCAAGTTCGTATATCAGAGATTACGACCTTATCGGTATAGTCAAGTCGTATGACGCGGAAATGGGCATTGCAACGATTACACAGAGAAACCGTTTCTTTAAGGGGGACGAAATAGAGATAATTCAGCCTATGAAACCGTTTTTTGTACAGACGGTTAACAGTATGTGCGACGAAAACGGTAATGAAATCGAAGTTGCAAATCACGCGGAGCAGATAGTTAAGTTTAAAACGGCACAGCCTGTTTGCGAGGGTGCAATGCTTAGAAAGAAAAAGTAAAAAATCAGAGCAGATTTAATAAAAAAACTACTTTTTTTATTAATCTGCTTTTCTTTTTGGAAAGAATATGATAATATAATTTATAACGGCAAATTTGAGAGAGGAAATTTATAAAAAAGGAGAAGGTTTTATGAAAAACAATCTAAAAAAATTGCTTTGCGCCGCATTGTCAACGGCAATGATTGCGGGAAGTATCGTATTGCCTATGACGGCAAGTGCGGCAGAATATACTCCGCTTGTTGAAGGCGATAATGTTTTGAAAGAGTGGAAATTTTCATTCGGAACAACCAAAAAAGACGGATACACAGACGTAGCGACAGACAGAAATGTAATAAAATCGAAAGATTACGGTTTTATAGGCAATGATGAAAGTGTCACAGAAAGTACGACAAAGTATGACAGCTTTGAGTATAAATCGGGACAAACCGTGAAACTTGATGAAAGTGTAAACGGTGTAGGCGTGGTTGAAGATGAGGACGCTACATATCCTGAGTATACGACAGGCGCATACTATCCTGTAAGCTTTGGTTTATATGTAAATAACGGTACATATTACAGAGTGCACGCAGAAGTGACTACACTTGACTCAACAAAAGACGCAGAGGCTTCTTTGTATTATGAAAGAAGACACCCTGCTATGCACAAACAGAAGATAGAAGCAGGAAAGACTGTTTCTGTAGATTTTTCTGTTGATGTTGAAACAATCAACTTCAAAAATGAAGGAAACTTTGTAGATGATATGCTTAACTTGTCGCTTTTGGGCGATAATGCGGCACTTTCTTCGCTTGTAATTCAGCAAATAGACGAAACAGGCGAAAATAAGCCTACAACATTATGGGTATTGGGTGACTCGACAGTTACAGACGGAAATGCCGGACTTCCATACTTTGATTTGCAGAATTATACGGGTGTAGGTGCATATTTGTCAAAGTACGTTCCGTCAACCGTTGCGGTATCAAACCAAGGTGAAGGCGGATTAAATGCCGCAGATAACGGTCACTTTAGCATTGTAAAGAATAACATCAAAAAAGGCGACTTTATGTATGTTGAATACGGTCACAACCATGCAAAGGCGGGGGATAATCCGCATGGTTCATCAGGATATTTGGGTTGCTTGTCAAAGTATTACGACGCTTGTAAAGCTGTAGGTGCAACACTTATTCTTGTAGGTCCGATAGACAGACATAACTCGAGTCAATATGACGAAACAACCAATACATGGTCTACAACTTTGGCTCAATACAGTAAGGCGGCAAAATATTATGTTGATATTATCAAAACAGCCGGTGCTGAAAAAGCGGCTGAATTTGTAAAAAAGGCTGCGGCTGAAAAGACAAGCGGTGATGATGTTTCTGACACAACATACGCTTGGGCGGACAGTGTTATAGCCGAAGGTGTGACGGATAAGGCAGACAGTAATGTTGCATTCGTGGATTTGAACCAACCGACTCTTGATTGGCTTGGAACAGTGACAAAAGAGGCTACTGTAAAAGATGAAAAAGTTACAAACAAACAAGCTTTGTCAAACTTCTATTTCCAAACATCTAAAGGGGGGAAAACTGACGGTACACACCCTAATGACGCAGGAGCTGACGCTTTGGCACACAAGTTCTTTACAGAAGGAGATGTAATTGAATATCCTGCACTTGCACCTCTTATGACAAGAGTTACGAACGGAAGTACAGATGTACAACCTGTTCCGGTATCCAAGGATATTATAAATGCAGGTTATCCGTCAAATGATTGTTGGCCAACATATCAATCATTGGCTTCATACGAATTTGCGACAAGAATTTCGGGTGTTAATTTTGACTCTGACGGCGTACTAAAAAGCGTTGATGTTCTTCCTCTCGACAAATCAATGATGAGTACATACAGTAGAGCATATGTTGCGGTATATAATAAAGAAACAGGTGTTCTTGAAAATCTTGCCGTTTCAACAGATCACGTTGATAATACACAGGACGGAGTTCAAAATCTTAGATTCGACACTGATTTGACGGTTGGTGACAATCAAACATATAAAGTAATGTTGTGGGGTTATGAGGACAAAGAGGGTAGTCCATTGACTATGGAAGCATACGCATATCCTCATACTGAAAGCGTTGTAAAAGAAGCTATAATTAAAAATGAATCAAATGAGTTAAATGAAGAATTCAAGTATACCGGTGTAGAAAGCGGCTGCAGCCTTGACGGAAAAGGCGGCTGGGCATCGGGCGGTTCAAATCAGACTGCGTCTGACTTTGCGTTTACATATGGTGAAGCTGATTCAAAATCATATGCACATATTTCTTCAAATGGTCTACAAGCAAACGGATCAGCTCAAGGAAGTGCATATGTATATAAAAAGTTTGATAAGCCTGTACAGTCGGGTAAATTGATGATGGATTTTGATTTCCGTTATAATAGCGGTACACCGTCAATCTTGTTTGTAACAAGCGGTGACCCGTGGAAGTGGCCGGCAGCGATTAATCCGTTCAAAGTTGCACTAAATAGTAATAATGCGGTAGAAGTTACAATGAACGGTCAAGTTGTAGGTACTATAAGTGCTAAGAGATGGTCAAATGTTCATTACGAACTCGATTTAGACACAGGTATTGAAACAATGTCAATAGACGGCGGTACTCCTGTAAAACATGTTGTTGACAATTATCAAACAACAGAAATAACAGTTTCTCCTGCAACATTGGATCAAATTGTATTTGAATATGTAAATAAGGCGGCTGCATTTGATTTCGATATTACAAACTTAAAGATTGCTACAATCGAAAAAGAAGCACTTCCTCAATATAACGTTGCGGTTGCTTCGAATGACGAAACAATGGGTACAGTTGAAATCAATGGCGTTGATGAAACAGCAACCACAGTTGATTTGAATACAATTACAACAGTTAAAGCTGCTGCAAAAGACGGATACCGCTTTACAGGTTGGTACGAAGGTTCAAATCTTGTTTCAAGTGACGCAGAATATTCATTCAGAGTAAGAAACAATGTATCTCTTACTGCTAAATTTGAATTAAAGCCAAGCTTTGACAGTATAACAACTTACAAAATAAAAGCTACTGAAACGATGGTAAAAGTTCCTGTTGAAGAAGCAAAGGATATTACTTTGACAGTAGAAGACGCGAAAAATGCAGAGGGTGTTGATGTGGCTGTTGACAGTGAAAACACTGACGAAGTAACATGGACTCTTGTAACAAACGACGTGGAAAATGTAACACTTGTAGGTAATATACTTACTGTATCACATGACTTTACATTGCCTGAAACAAGTCAAAAGGATATTGTGGTTAAGTGCGTATGTAACGAAATTGAAAAAGAAATTACTATAATGCTTCATACATACAATTACTTGCTTGATATGAGTTTTGATGACGGTGAAGTTACAGGTAACCTATATAACAGTGATACACAGTGGAAAGAAAACAACCAAGTTATGAATATCGGTCTTATCGGACGTGGCGCACATAATATTGTTGACAGTCCGTTTGGCGGAAAGGCTTCGTATCATTCATTGAGCGCAAACTACGGTACAAGAAACGGTTCATCGAAGTTTACTTCAATGAGCGGTGACGCACTTGTTATCGACCTTGATTTGGGAATTGGTGAAAAGAGCTTCATAAAGTTCGGTGATAATTGCCAAACAAATCAAGATGTTGCCACAGGTTCATTCCTTGTATTAGAGCCGAAAGACGGTAAATTGATGTACTATGATTATGCCGATTCTTCATACAAGGAAACAGGTTTGACATCATCAAAAGATAATAAGACATATTCATCATTGTATCATGTTCAAACTGCGGTTGATTTCAAAGCTAAGACTGAAAAAGTCGTTATAACACCTTACGTAAACGGTGATATGGATACTGAAAACGCAGTTACACTTAATTTGGATATAAAAAATGCTACTGCAACGGCATTTTCAATGTTGGGTGTATCTCATGCAGAAAATAACGGTACAATCCACGTTTTGACAGATAATATTAAAGTAAGAACAGCTACGTCATCATCAGCATCATCAGTTGAATAAATCAAAAAAAAGACCGCGAAAGCGGTCTTTTTTTGGTAAAAATAATCTACAAAAATAAAAAATGTACAACTTGAATTTTGCATTTTGAATAAAAAATGATGTGCTTTTTTGTGCAATATTTTCATTCAAAGTTTCTTAATAATATTGCACATACAAAAAAAATATGATACAATATATACCATATAGATGGGTTAGGATTGTGCAGATTTACTCAAATCAACATCCTGTACCTGCTAAATTAAACAAGACTTGGAAACAAGTTAAGGAAAGAAAGGGAGAGAAGAAATGAAAAGTAAAAAACTAATTTCATTACTTTGCGCCGCTGCTATGTCAGCATCTGCTTTCGCAGGCTTGACAGTAACAGCAAGCGCGGCAACAGATTTAGTCACTCTTGATGGCTCAACAGCAGATGGTTGGGTTGCTCCGGATGGAACAGATAAAGGTGACATTGTTCCGACAGTTACCATTGATGACGGTGAAACTGACCAATATTTAAAATTCCAAGGTAGCGGCGGCGGTAACCGTAAGTCGACATATTCTTTGGGTCAAACTATTTCAGGTCAATATACTATTGAATATGATACAATGATGACTCGTGGTAATGGTATGAGCAGAATCATGCACTCAAACCAACTTGCATTTACAAATGATACAAACACTAAGGATACAAGAGATGGTGCAGGTATTATAGATACAGTAAATGCACAACAAGGTACAAAGTATAATTCAGGTTCAGGTGCGTCAGTAGCTAACGCTGCTATGAAAACTGACCTTAGACCATATCTTACAGATAAATGGGTAATTAATGATGATTCAACATCAGAATTAGTAGCTTATCCTGAAAGTGCAGTCGAGGTTGCAGATACTAAATGGGTAAGAGTACAAGCTGCAGTTAATAATGATAAGACTACTGTAACAGTAATCGATAAGTCAGGTAATAAACTTGTTGACGGTGTAGAATATACAAACTCAACAAATGAAATTAATTCAATATATGTTTGCTCAAACAGAGGTGATGGTGGTAGTGGTATAGTTGCACTTGACAACTTACATATTTACCAAGGTGCTCCGGAAACACTTACAACAGATGGTCTTAGAGGTGATGCAACTGTTGTAGTTCCAACAGTTATGCCGGTTCCGGACGTTAAGACACAGGCTCCTGGCCTTTCAGCTCCAGATGGAGTTACACCGGTAGTTAATAATACTTTCAGCAAAGCACTTGCATCAACAGCAATGGGCGAAACTGCTACAACAATTACAGATGTAGACGGTCTATCTATTGCTATGGGTAATAGAACAGGCGGCGATACAGCAACAACTGTTTCAGTAGAAGATTGGGCAGCTGGCGATAAAGTTCTTACACTTGCAGGTGGTCCTTATTCAGGTGCCGGTAGAGGTCCTGTAGTTTCTGCTGCAAATACTTTGGCATTAGCAGACGGAAAATCATCTGTAATGACATTCGCTGTTAATCTTGGCTCAAACAAGGCAGGCGGTGCCGGTAGACTTTATATTCTAAAGGATAACAGCCAAGCTGGTACTGACAAGAACGGTGCATACAACAATGTTATGGGTGTACTTACAACTGATGACACAGCCTCAAGCTACACAATCGGTAGCGGTAGCAATGTTATAACAATCGGTCAACAAGTTGAGGCTTATCAATGGTACAAAGTTGCAATTATAGTTTCAAGCGATAAATTTAGAATTTGGGTTGCAAAAGCTGATGAAGATTTCACAGAAAAACCACAAGTTGATTGCGACCACGTTGGAACAGGCAATACAGCAACATCAGTTACAGAACTTCCATTGTTAGCAGTAACATCTGAAAAAGGTGGTTCTTACACAGGTTCAGTTGCAAGAATTGATAATATGCTAACATATTCAGGAACAGCTGATCAACCAAGAAAACTTCTTCCAACAACACAAGCAGCTCCGACACCTGCTCCGATACCTGCAAAGGTTACAATGAGCGTTGATGAAACTGCTAACACAGTTACATTGACATCAGATAAGGATACAGATGCAGTTCTTGTTCAAGCATCATACAGAACTGATAATACATTGGATTCAGTTAAGAAAGTTGTTAATGTTGCTCTAACAGCAGGTACAGCTTATACAGTTCCTGCAAAAGATTTAGATGCATTCACAACAAATGATAAGATAATGGTTTGGGATAGTCTAAAGACTATGACACCGCTTGCAAGTGCTTATACAATAAAGAACGGTGCCGCTCAAGCTACAGCTAAACCGGCTCCGACAGTTGAACCGACAGAAGCTCCGGCAGAAACAGTTGCTCCGACAGCTGAGCCGACAGAAGCTCCTGCAACAACAGCTGCTCCGACAGCTGAGCCGACAGAAGCTCCTGCAGAAACAGTTGCTCCGACAGATACACCGGCTCCGACAGCTACACCTGTTCCTACTTATGCAGTATCAGGTACTGTAGACGCAGGTGTTAAATCTGTAACTCTTACAGATAAAGCAGAAGCTGAAAATACAATTGCAGGTACAATCGAAGATACAGCTGTAACATTTACAGGTGTTAAAGCCGGTACATATACAGTATCAGCTGTGGCTAAAGATGATTACAAAGATTTAACAGTAACTCCTCAAGAAATTACAGTTAGCGGCAATCTAGCAGGTGTATTCACAGTAACAACAACTGCTAAAGTTAAGAGTGCTGTAACTACTACAGTAACAGGCGGTACTGCTACAGTAACAGGCGCAACAGATTTGACAAGCGTTGCAGAAGGTACAGAACTTACAATAACAGCTACAACACCTGCTTTGGGCTACCTTGCTGCTGATCCGACAATTACAGTAACAAAGACAGGCGATGCCGACACAACAGTAACTGTAACAGAAGGCAAGTTCACAATGCCTGCATACCCTGTAACAGTAACAGTCGCATACGCAGTTGATCCGACAGTGGCTATTGCAACTCTTGAAAATACTGCAACTTCAGGATGGGGCAGTAACAAAGGTACAACAGTAAATACTGAATCGGGATTAGAGCATTTCAATAATGATACTGATACATCATGGGCAGGAACAGCATTTGCACAGTTTACATTGCCGACATTAGCTGAGGGCGAAGGCGTTGCAAAAGCTGAATTGATTTACAATGTAAAACAAGGCGGTTCATCAGCAAGAACATCTAAGATTTTTGCTTTGACAAACGGTGATTTTGACTTGTCAACAATGGCAGGTACTGCTGCTGACAGATTTGCTGATGCAAGAACTCTTATTACTTCATTTAATACAGTTGTAGGCGAAAATGCTTTAACAACTGATGTTACTGCCGCTGCACAAGGTAAGAGCGGTAAAATTACTCTAATGTTTACAGACAATGCAGCCGGTGCAGATTTGTATGGTAAAGCATCAGGTGATAAAGCTCCTGTTTTGAAGATTACAAAAGGTAAAGTAGTTACATTTAATGTGGCAGCCGCTGCAAATGCAGATACAAAAGTTGCAGGTGCAAAGATTGTAGTTAAGAATGGTGATACAACTGTTGCAACTATAACAACTAACGATGAAGGTGTAGCATCAACAGCTTTATCAGCAGGTACTTATACATATACTGTTGAAAGCAATGATTACGCAATTAAGAAAGACGGTACACTTACAGTTGCAGATTCAGTTGTAGCAGAAAAAGTTGCTTTGGCAGCTAATGCTGCAACAACAGTTGAAATTGCTAACCCTGCAACAGGTACAACACTTGCTCAAGGTGAAGAGGCTACTTATACAGCTACTGTAAAAGACCAGGATGGCAGAGTTATGACAGCAACTGTTGATTGGGCTGTAGTAAACAGTGAGAATGTAGCTGCAGAAAATATTACAGTTGCAAACGGTAAAGTTAATGTTGCAGAAGAAGCAACAACAGGTGATTACAAAGTTAAAGCTACAGTAAACGGAACAACAGTTTCAGCAACTGCTGATCTGAAAGTTATTGCTGCTGAAAAACTTAACCTAAGCATTACTTCTCAAGATGCTGAGCAAGGTACAGTTGCATATACTGTAAACGGTGTTGCAAGTACAGATACTCAGTTAAATAAGGGTAAGAAGATTGTTGCAACAGCTACTCCTGCAGCTCTTTATGAATTTGTAGGCTGGGCAACATCATTAGAAAATGTAATAGCAGCAACATATGTAAGCACAGATGCTCAATATTCATTTGATTTAAATGCTAATACAACACTTATTGCTGTGTTTAAGTATACAGGCATCTATTATCAGAATGATTATAACAATGCAACAGAAAGTGATTGGGTATCAGGCAATACAGGTAGATATACTGTATCTATTGCCGGTGATGACGATAAGTATACAGATGTAAGTGCGATTTCAGGTGGTAGTAATGGTACAACTATCAGTAGTAATGCTGTTCAAGTTGACGCAGATAAAGATTATGTTTTAGAATTTGACTTGGCTTTAACAGGTGGAAACAATCAGACTTCAGCATTTGCTGTAAAATCAAAAACATCAAAAAAGTATCCACTTGTATTGCAATTAAAAACTGCTAATACTACAACATGGACAGTAAACGGAACAACTGAAGTTACACTTGAAAAGGGTGTATTCTATCACTACACAATAGAAAAGGTTGAAACAGGTGTAAAGGTTACAATAGCACCAACAGCCGGTGGTGATGCAGTTGTTGACGGTGTAACATATGCAAATGATACAGATACAGCCAGTAGCGAATTTGCAGGTACAATAAGTAATGCCGGTCTTGCTGGTATGCAATTTAATACAAAGAGAATGTATGCAGGAATGAAGATTGATAATGTATTGGTAAAAGCCCCTGCAACAACATCTGTAACTGAATAATTTATAAAGTAATAAAAGAACGGTCGTATGACCGTTCTTTTTGCTTGACAAATGTAGTTGTGTGTGATAATATAATAAAAGAAATGGTAAACAAACCATGCTGCAGATAAGAAATTGTAGAAAGAAATACTTTCTACCGATAGTTACCTATTTGGTCGATAGGTAACTATTTTTTTATTATCACTATACAAAGCAGTAAAACCAAAGTTAAATAAACAATAGCTTCACTCATATGCACACCCCCTTCAAGGTGGTGTCAGCATGGTTTGCAACCATTTCAGAATGTTATTATATCATAGAGGGAAGAATTTGTCGATAAATGTAAATGCTATGATAATTTCTTATAATAAAAATATGGAATTTTGCGTTTAAATAACAAATATTTCAAAAATATTTCGTATTTTGCGTTTAATGTGTAATCTATATGTAACAAAATTACGAAAATTACTTGCATTTATATACAATATATAGTATAATAGATTAGATAGCAAAAAAGTAATTTCGGAGGGGTTTTATGTACTGCAAAAATTGTGGCAGACAACTGAAAGAGGGAACACGTTTTTGTGACAGATGTGGTCAATCAGTAAGAAAAAACAACCAGAACAGCCAAACTACAAAACGCAAAGAAATCGAGGAACTGAAGGCTGAACGTCTTAATCGTAAACGTCGTTTACAGGAAAAAGAGGCAAAACAAGCCCGTAATAAAAAACGTAGAAAAAGTAAGGGGAGTGTTATGATTTTCATAATTGTAGCACTGCTTATCGCAATAGTAAGCGTGATTATCGGCTATAATATGATGGCTCCGAACGATAACGGATTAGGCACTGCTCCTACTTCAACAAATTCGCCTGCAAGTGCAACGAATACACCGACAGATACAGCAAACAACGTATCATCAACATCATCGCCGTCAAATTCAGCAAGCAAAAACGGTTATTCAAAAATGACAATAAGCGGTGTGACGTGCGTTTATCCGTCTACTTTTAATTCAAATCCGACAACAGGAAATCAAAAACTTAACTTGACTGATGCGCTTGGCGGTGCAACTATGACTGTTTCGCAAGAGGGAAAGAGCGGTGCTCCGTCTGACCTTATGCGTGACTATGCACGTCAAACGGGCGGCGAAGTTTCATATTCTCGTGCCGGTGACGATTGGTATGCAGTCACTGTAACAACGGATGATACTGTTTACCACAGAAAATGCGTATTGAAAAACGGAATTGCGGTATATTATGATTTCTCATATTCTTCAATGACATCAACAGCTCAAAAATATACTGAATACATTGACTATATGGACAGCAATTTCAAATGATTTAAGAAAGATATTTGATTGCAAAACATATTGACGCAATCAAAATTAAGCAAATCAATATTTTTAATATTTTAGATTTCGAGCGGACAGCCTTTGTTGGTTGTCCGTTTTTTTGTATTCGTTCGATGTAGCGACTGACTATTGTTTCCGCATCCGCTATTGCTCTGCTTTCAAGTTTTGGATTATAGTCTTTGAGAATTATTATTGCTTGGCTCACATACGGCGATGAAAAATTATTTAAAATAACTACTTTCTTTGTCAATTCTTTCATTACTAATCTCCAATCATTTCAATTTGTTTTATTTCCATTATTTCCGACTATGAAAAAGTATATACCTGCTTTATTTTTGTAACATTAATCAAAAATAAATGTAATAATATGTAAATATCGTGCATATAAATAGTAATATATGGGAAAAGTCAAGTAATATATTTATTCATATTGCAATATTTGAAATTATTTTGTAATAAAAATGTAATAAAAAGCTTGACAATGTAACAATTTTGTAGTATACTATGGGACAAGTAATGAAAGGGGTTTAACTTTTATGACTACACAAGAGATGACAAAACAAGAAATGATAATGAATTTGCGTGAAAAACGTGAAGAAAAGAAAAAAGCAAAATTGAAAGCAAAGCACAGAAGATGTACGATTGCAATTATTACGCTTGTGGCAATGATGACGGTAATATTCGGTACTGTATACAGCGCATCGGCGAAGGAAATCACAATTACGGAAATAAACGAATTTGCGGGAACAAATGAAACAAAAACTGTAAAGACAAGAAGTGAAAGCGTTGAGGGTGCTCTTGAAGAACATGGCGTGAATGTTTCGGATACCGATAAGATTAACGTTTCAACAGAAAAGCCTGTTGAGGATAATGAAAATATTGTTATCAAGCGTGGTAAGCGTGTTACAATTAAAGTCGGTGAATCGGAAGAAGTTGTAACAGTGACAAAGGCGGACGTTAAGGACGCACTTGTTGAGGCAGGATATATTCCGGGTGAATATGACCAAATTTCAGCCAACGGCGAAACTGTTGCAAGCAGTGACACAATCGAGCTTGTATCGGTAAGCCATACAGACGAAACTGAAACGGAAGTAATTCCTAAAGGTGTTGAATATGTTGATGATGCGACTTTGATCAAGGGACAGGAAAAAGTCGTTGACGAAGGACAAGACGGTGTGAAAACAATCACTTATAAGGTTACATACCAAGACGGTCAAGAGGCGACAAGAGAGGTGATAGATGAACAAGTTACAACTGAAATGCGTAACAAGGTTATTGCAAACGGTACAATGGAGCCGACTCCTGCACCTAAAAATACAACGGTTAAAGATACTTTTGCGGCGAAATCAACAGTAAGCGATGACGGCGGTACTGTAAACGGATATAAATATAAGAAGAAAATCACAATGACTGCTACAGCTTATTCGACTTCACCGTCAGAAAACGGCGGTTATACGGTTTCTGCAATGGGTAATCCGCTTGGATATGGTATAGTTGCGGTTGACCCGAGCGTTGTTCCGTTGGGTTCAAAAGTGTATGTAACATCAGCCGACGGCTCATGGTCATACGGCGTTGCAAGTGCCGAAGATACAGGCGGTGCAATTAAGGGTAACAAAATTGATTTGTGCTACGGATCAAATGCTAACGACTTCGGCAGAAGAAGTTGTGTAGTGTATATTTTGGAATAATGTGTAAATAAAAATCCCGTTTTGATTTAACATCAAAATGGGATTTTTTTGTGTTTATTAATCTTTAGGAACTAGTTTTACTTTAAGAGTGCTACTAATTTCGATTGAAGAACCACTTTCTAATTTAGCATTGTGATATTCTTTAATACGACCTTCAATGCCCTCAATATCCATTCCTTCCATTATATCATATGAACCATCAGCGTCGAAAGTAGTAAACACACCTCGTCCATCGGTTACTACAATATCATATTTTCCGATAGGCACATCATCCGGCACGTCATAATGACCGGCGGTAAGTTCATATTTTGAAGAGTTAAATCCAAGATTTAACGAACACGCAGTTGTTGAGAGCAACAACAATAAAGATAAAGTGATTGTTAATATTTTTTTCATATGCAAAATCTCCATTCTGTATAATACTAATTTTTTGGAACTAATTGAACTTTAAGGTTATAATTTATGGTTATAGAATTGCCGTCTTTTAATGATGCGTTCTTACGTTCTTTGATAGCATCTGAATTTTCTTCGGCATTTGAACTCATACGTTCATCTATAAAATTGTCGTTTCCGTCCAGTATAAATTCGCCATCTCCGTTTATAGCTATAATGTCATATTTGCCAGCCGGAATATCGCCCGGAATTTCATAATCGCCGGCGGTAAGTTCATATGTAGAATTATTGTCAGCAGATTGATTTTCTGTTGGGCTTGGTGTTGAATTTTGCGTAGGTTTTGGAGTGTCCTTTTTTTCGGAACTTTCTAACTGTGCTTTGAGTTTTTCGTTTTCTTTTTTTAATGCCTCAAGCTCAGAATTGAATCCGCATGCGGTTGTGGACAATATCAAGGCTGCAGACAATATGATTGTCAGTAATTTTTTCATATTTAAAATCTCCATTCAAAATAAATTTAAAACATATTAATCTTTAGGATTTAATTGAACTCTAAGAGTTCCACTGATTTCGAGTGCTTTTCCGTCAAGTAATTTAGCGTTTTTATATTCTTTAATATAGAATTCATCATCGGCATCAACTCCAAGCCTTTCACTTGTTTGGGTATGTCCATCTTCTCTTTTTATTGTGAAATTGCCGCTGCCGCTTATAGCTACAACGTCATATTTACCTGCCGGAATATCGGCAGGGCAATCGTAGTTGCCGGCGGTAAATTCGTAAGCGTTGTCGGAGTTTGGCTGAGTATCTGAAGTTTTTTGTTCCTCTGATTTTTCAGCCGGTTTTTCGGTTGGTTTTTCAGTTGGCTTTTCAGTCGGTTTTTCCTCTGTGTCTGATAACTGTGATTTTAATTGTTCGTTTGCTTGCTTTAGTGCCTCAAGTTCGGAATTTGTTCCGCATGCGGTTGTTGACAACAATAAAGCTACCGACAATGCTACTACTAATATTTTTTTCATAATATAAACACTCCTTTTTGATTAAAAACTAAATGCTTTGAACATACTTGAAACAGACGCCAATACTACAAAGTACCACACTATACTTAAAACTATACCAGTACAAAAACCGATTAAAGCCCATTTGCCGTATTCTTTGGCAGAGATAGGGGTATCCTTGCTTTGTACAACGAATAAAATCAATCCGGCAAGAGGGATAAAGAACGACAATACTTTCAATCCTGCTGACGGTGTATCGTCTATTACTTTGGCTCTGTGTTGTGTTGCACCGCAGTTAGGGCATATATCCGCTTTTTCACTAATCATTGTGCCGCACTCTCTGCAAAATGATTTATGCAACGGCTCGGACTGCGGTTTGTTTTCAGTTGTTACATTTGTGTTTTCTGTTTGATTTTCCATTGTAATCTTCCTCCTACTACATATAATATTATTTTTGTGATATTAAAAATATATAATTAAATAGTATTCTTATATGTATTCAATATAAGAATATAGGATTATTTTAGCATAGAATATATAATTGTGTCAAGAGGAGGAATCGCTTTGAAAAAATTTGAACCTAAAAAACCTGAAAAAGAAGTTATTTCACTTAGATTGGATAGTAGAATGTTAGAAGAAATCAACAGTTGGGCTATTGAAATTGATATAAGCCGAAATGAATTTATAAATCAATGTATAGATTTTGCGTTGAAAAACATAGATACTGATTTGGTTGAAAGTGTGGAAAGAAAACATAATACAAACGGCAGAGGCGGACGCAGTCAGATTATCCCTAAGTTAAGAACAGGATTTGAAGAAGATGAAGAAAACCAAAAAAAAGATGAGGGCTGACGTCCTCATCTTTTCTTGGGTTTTGTATTTAATTTAGTATTCTGTTTTATATAGTATATGCTTCTCTAAGCATTTGAATTTCTTTTTTATAACCGTCAAGCTCATTTGGTGTTTCAAGCAAAATCGGAATACCCTGTAATTTAGGGTGATTGATAATCTTAACCATAGTATCAAAACCGATACTGCCTTCACCGATTTTTTCGTGTCTGTCCTTATGACTTGCAAAAGGATTTTTGCTGTCGTTCATATGAATTGCTTTTAATCTGTCAAGACCGATAATTCTGTCAAATTCATCAAGAACACCGTCAAGGTCATTAACAATATCATATCCACCGTCATAAATATGGCAAGTATCCATACACACGCCCATTTTATTATCAAGTTTAACACCGTCAAGAATTTCTTTCAATTCTTCAAAACTGCGACCTATTTCAGTACCTTTACCCGCCATTGTTTCAAGTAAAACAGTTGTTGTCATATCGGGTGTAAGCACCGTATTAAGTTGCTTTATGATAAAATCAATTCCGATTTCAACGCCTTGTCCGACGTGACTGCCCGGATGGAAGTTGTAAAGCTGGTTTGGTGTATACTCCATACGTCTTAAATCGTCAGCCATTGTATTTAAGGCAAATTCGCGAGTTTCTTCTTTATTGGAACACGCATTAAGCGTATACGGTGCGTGAGCGAGAATTTGCGAAAAATTATTCTCTTTCATAAATTCAAGAAAGTTTTTTATGTCTTGTTCGTCAATAGCTTTCGCTTTACCTCCGCGTGGATTACGCGTGAAAAATTGAAAAGTATTTGCGTCAATGCTCTTTGCCTCTTTACCCATATTCATATAGCCTTTTGCGGCTGACAAGTGACAACCTATATTTAACATTCTGATTTCCTCCTATAATATACTTGCATTCATAACATTATTATAGTATAATTGAAAAATAAAATCAACAATAAAAATTAGGAGAAATATTTAATGATTACAGTAACAAACGTAAGTCTGAATTTCAGCGGACAAAATCTGTTTTCGGACGTTAATTTAAAATTCACACCGGGCAACTGCTACGGCGTAATCGGTGCAAACGGTGCGGGAAAATCGACTTTTCTTAAAATTCTTTCGGGTGAACTTGATTCGACAACCGGTGAAGTGTCTATCGACCCAAATTGTCGTATGTCGGTTTTGAAACAGGACCACTTTGCATATGACGAGTACACTGTACTTGATACGATTATTATGGGTAACAAGCGTCTTTATGATATTATGAAAGAAAAAGACGCGTTGTATGAAAAAGAAGATTTCTCGGACGAGGACGGTATAAAAGCGGCTGAACTTGAGGCGGAATTTGCGGAAATGGACGGTTGGGAGGCTGATTCCAATGCGTCAAAGTTAATGCAGGGTCTTGGACTTGACGAAAGTATTATGTATTCGCAGATGGCTGACCTTGGCGGTAACGAAAAGGTTAAAGTCCTTTTGGCACAGGCACTTTTCGGTGACCCCGACATTATTCTTCTTGACGAGCCTACAAACCACCTTGACTTGCAGGCTATTGAATGGCTTGAAGATTTCTTGCTTGATTACGAGGGTACAGTCATAGTTGTATCGCACGACAGATATTTCCTTAATGTTGTGTGTACGCATATCGTTGATATTGACTATTCAAAGGTTAAAATGTATGTCGGTAACTATGAGTTCTGGTACGAGTCAAGTCAGATGATGGAAAGACTTATCAAGCAACAAAATAAAAAAGCTGAAGAAAAAATTAAAGAATTGCAGACTTTTATTCAGCGGTTCTCTGCGAATAAGTCGAAATCAAAACAGGCTACAAGCCGTAAGAAAATGCTTGATAAACTTACAGTTGAAGAATTACCTGCGTCATCAAGACGTTATCCGTTTGTCGGCTTTGATATGGACAGAGAAGCGGGACGCGATTTGCTTACCGTTGACGGACTTTCAAAGACTGTAAACGGTGAAAAACTTCTTAATAATATATCATTCACACTAAATCATGACGATAAGATTGCCATAATAGGTGAAAACGAAATTGCAATCACTGCACTTATGCAAATACTTGCCGGTGAAGATGAGCCGGACGAGGGTACTGTTAAGTGGGGCGTAAGTACGTCAAGAAGTTATTTTCCTAAAGATAACTCTAAGTATTTTGACGGCTGTGAACTAAATCTTGTGGATTGGCTAAGACAATACAGTGCGGCAGGCTTTGAAACTCAAAACGAATCGTATATAAGAGGATTTTTGGGAAGAATGTTGTTCTCGGGTGATGATGTATTCAAACAGGTAAACGTGCTTTCCGGTGGCGAGAAAGTCAGATGTATGCTTTCAAGAATGATGTTGTACGGATCAAACGTACTTATACTTGACCAGCCTACAAACCACCTTGACCTTGAGTCAATCACTGCGGTAAACAACGGCTTGAAAGCGTTCAAGGGAAACGTTATATTTGCGTCACACGACCACGAATTTGTGAATACCGTTGCAAACAGAATTATTGATATTCGTGAGGACGGCACAATCGTGGACAGAATGTGTACATTTGACGAGTATATCGAAATGAAAAGAGGTAACTAAATGAAATTTGAAAATACAGAGGTTTACGGCTTTAAACGTGCGCTTAAAGGTATGAGAAACCCTCTTGAATCATGGCGTAAAAATGATACGGTTGAGGAGAACGGAAAAGTCATAATCGGTGAAAACGATTTGGATTTGGCGCAAAGACTTATAAAATCGGGCAGTGAACACAGAAAATTTATGCGTCAGATTTTTGTGTCGGTTGATATAACAGGTCCGCTTTATTGGTGGAAAGAATTTGATACGTATAAGGTCGGTACAACCGCGAACAGTACATCGACAATGCACAAACTTGCGTCAACACCTATTACTGTCGAGTGTTTTGAAATTGACGATTATAATGCGGAACTTGATTATGACGGCACAAAACTTGGTGATGTGATAGACAAGCATATAGAATTTTTGGAGAGTATGCGTGTAAAGTATCTTGAAACAAAGGATAAGGCATATTGGAAAGAACTTATCAGATGGTTGCCGTCAGCGTGGCAGCAGACAAGAACCGTTACAATGACATACGAAAATCTTTTGGCGATGTGTTCAAAAGGTCAGAGAAGATTTCACAAATTGACAGAATGGTCAAAGTCATTCATCGATTGGGCGAGAACACTTCCGTATGCACAGGAATTGATATTTCCTGATGAAACAGAATGAAAATAATTGCGGCGGTTGATGAAAAGTGGGGCATTGGCAAAGGTATGAATTTGCTGTTCCGCATATCCGAGGATATGGAATTTTTTAAAGAAAAAACAATGGGTAAGACGGTTGTTATGGGCAGAAAGACGTTGGAGAGCTTCCCTAACGCAAAGCCGCTTAAAAATCGAAAAAATGTTGTACTTACAACCGATAAAAATTTTAAGTGTGACGGCACGGAGATTGTTCACGATATAAAAACGATTATCGGAAAATACGGCGGTGACGATACTTTTGTCATAGGCGGCGGAGAGGTTTACAGACAGCTTTTGCCGTACTGTGACAGTGCGTATATAACAAAGGTGTTTTCCGACGGCAATGCGGATGTCTTTATCGACAATCTTGATAAAAATGAGGTGTGGGAGCTCGGTAACGTGTCCGAAAAACGCGTTGAAAACGGCATTTCGTTTGTGTTCTGCACTTATATAAACAAAAATCCTCAATCGCATTTTGAACAAAAAACACTGTAAATTATACATTGAATTTATGAAAAACACTTTAAAAAGTTTGTGAAATATGATATTATATAGATAATGATTATTATGCTTTAATGGATAGGTAAAGTATATATAAAAGAGGGAGGATAACTAAATGCTTAAAAATTCAAAGAAAAAACTAAGAAAATTAGGTGCATTTTCTTTGGTTCTTGCTCAGGTTGCGGCAGTAGGAGTAGTTGCTCCTATGACAAGTGCAAGTGCATTTGCCGGCAGTGCAATCACAAGAAACATGGAAAAACTTGATAGAGGTGTCGTTGCGACAAAGACTGACGACGGTGTACTTATTTCATGGAGAAGATTGGCAACAGAGCCTGCTGACACTACATTTACTCTTTACAGAAACCAAGAAAAGATTAACGAAGGTGCGGTTACAAACTTTGTTGACGCGTCAGGTACTGTAAACGATAAGTATACAGTAGTTGCAAACGGCGAAATGTCAGACAGCGTAGGCGTATGGGAGAACGGATACCTTGATATTCCTTTGGCTAAAGCTCCTGAAAGTGATGTTATGCTGCAAGACAGAAACGGCGTATACTACGGTTCATATACACCGGGTGACTCATCATACGGTGACCTTGACGGTGACGGACAATATGAAATCGTAATGCTATGGAGCCCTTCAGATGCTAAGGATGCCGCTACAGGCGGTAGAACCGGTAAGGTCTTTATGGACGCTTACAAGCTTGACGGTACTCAGCTTTGGAGAATTGACATGGGTTACAATATCCGTGCAGGACAACACGATACTCAGCTTAACGTAGCCGATTTTGACGGTGACGGCAGAGCAGAAGTTATGGTAAGAACTGCTGACGGTACTGTTGACGGTCAGGGTAATGTAATCGGTGACGCATCAAAGGGTGAAACATACGAAAACAGCTGGGCTGCCCTAAACGGCGGTAAAAACTTACAAGGTCCGCTTTATGTAACGTGTTTCGACGGTGAAACAGGTAAGGCTCTTGACACAATAGATTATTTCCCAAATAATACTGTCGGTTCAAATGCTGCATCATTAACATTCGGTGATGACTTCGGTAACCGTTCGGAAAGATATAACAGTACAATAGCTTATATTGACGGTCAGTCACCGTCTGCTGTATTTGCAAGAGGTTATTACTTCGGTAAGGGTATCTCAAATCCTAACGGACGTACAGGTGCCGCTGCATACAGCTTTAAGAACGGCAAGCTAAAGATGGAATGGTCATTCGATACAGCCGAATCAAAGAATAACGGCTATATCGGTCAAGGTAACCACCAAATTGAAGCAGGTGACGTTGACGGCGACGGTAAGGACGAAATCTTCTACGGCGCTTTGACATGGGATAATGACGGTTCAATTCTATGGTGTACATATCAAGAACACGGTGATGCTATGCACCTTGGTGACTTCGACCCGACTAAAGAAGGTCTTGAATGGTTAAAAGCTTATGAGGATTACAGTGCAGATAGTGAAGTATTTGATTTGAAAGGTCCACAACTTTCTCCATACATCACATCTAATACAATATTTAAAAATTCGGCTGCAGCTGCTGCTCAAGGCGCTCCTAATGATCGTCATCAATGGGGTATTTCACTTCAAAACGCTAAGACAGGTGAATTCTATCAGATCCACAACGGTATCAAAGATACAGGTCGTGCTATGATTGCCAATATCGGTTACGGCGATTCTTGGTACGCTATGTGGGGTGCAGGTTCATCAGGTTACTGGGACAGCAACGGTAACGAACTTCCTGATCTAAAGGCTGCTATGAACGGCAGAATTTATTGGACAGGCGACTTGCAGGATGAACTTCAAGACCACAACGGTGCAGGTAAAGAAATTACTGTAACAAAGTGGAATGACGATACAAAGACATTCGATAAGATTTTCGAGGGTGAGGGTTCACACTCAATCAACTCAACAAAGGGTAATCCGAACCTACAAGCTGACTTGTTAGGTGACTGGAGAGAAGAAATTGTTTCTTACGCAATTACAGGTCAAGACACAAAGAAAGAAAAGACAACAATCAAGGGTAACTTTGATAAGGACGTTGAAGTTGAATTAGATAAGACTGTATATCAATATTCTCTAAGACTATATGAAACACCATATGCAACAAATTATAACTTCTATACACTTGCACATGATGATATTTACAGAAACTCATCAGCAACAGATACAAACTGTTACAACCAACCACCGCATATCAGCTGGTATATGAACGACCATATTGCTAATTCACAGTACACAACTCAACCGGACGCAAATGTTAAACTTGTTTCAAATTCATACAAGGCAAAGGCATTTGACGAATCTGCTCTACCTGTTGCAGGTTCAACACCATCAACAGATTCACCGTTTGTTGACGTTGTAGGTCACTGGGGTAAGACATACATCGATAAGATGTATAAAGCAGGCGTTATCAACGGTATGGACGATACACACTTCGCTCCTGACGGAACTGTAACAAAGGGTCAGTTTGCAACACTTATCGTAAACGCTCTAAAGATTGATACAGATTCATCATTGGCAAGCGAACACTGGGCAATGCCATTCGTAAAAGCCGCTCAAAATGCTAACCTAATTGCAGAAGATATTCCGTTCACTGTTGAAGATTTCGATAAGGAAATTTCAAGAGAAGAAATGGCATCAATGGTTGCTAAGGCTGCTGCATATAAGAATGTTGAGGCTAAGGCTGCCGATAAGGAATTTACAGACGCAGCAGACATCGCAGCATGGGCTGTTGAAGATGTAAACAATGCAGTTGGTTTGGGTATTATCAACGGTATGGATGACGGTTCATTCCAACCAAAGGCTAATGCAACAAGAGCACAGGCTGCTACAATGCTTTCAATGCTTTGGGATTTAATTAAATAAATCATAAAACAATATTAAAATCGGACGCGTATGCGTCCGATTTTTTTGTGATTTTTAAAATATTTGAGAAATATATTGTAAAAAAATTATTGTTATAGTATAATAAATGAGAAATTTGTATTTGAGGTAAAAGTAATATGAGAATGAGAAAAAAGAAAAATTGTGACGCAAGAATGGAACGTTGCAGTGATATTTGGATAAAAGAACCTGAAAAATATAAGGGGAAATGGGCGGAACGTTTCGGTAACGATAATCCTATTCATATTGAAATCGGTTGCGGTAAGGGTAATTTTATTGTCGGTATGGCGAAAATGTACCCTGATGTGAATTTTATTGCGATTGAAAAGGTTGAGGACGTTATAGTTATGGCTATGGAAAAAACTGTGGCAGCTGAACTTACAAACGTTTTGTTTATGGATATGGATGCGGAAAAAATCGAGGATATATTTGAATTTGGCGAGATAAGACGTATTTATCTTAATTTTTCTGACCCTTGGAAGAAAAATAAACAGGCAAAACGCAGACTTACTCATAAGCGTTTCCTTGACAGATATAAAGCCGTGCTTAAACAGGGCGATTATATTTGGTTTAAAACCGATAATAAGGCTTTGTTTGATTTTTCGCTTAACTCATTTGCAGAGGAAAATTTCAAGCTTGAAAATATCAGCCTTGATTTGCATAATTCAAAGTTTGAAGGCAACGTTATGACTGAATATGAACAACGCTTCTCTGAACAGGGGATGCCGATATATCGTCTTGAAGCGACATATCTCGGTTGGGAAGACAACCGAAAAAAAGAAAGCTAACAGAGGTCAAGAAATTAGTTCGGATTTTGTGAAAATGAACTCGTCGGCGTACGTGGGTACGTTAGAGTTTATTTTCGCAAAAAGTGCACCGGCAAGCCGTATATCGAAGATAGGCTTGCCGGTTATTTATTATAGCTACAAATTAAATTTTTAAATATTAAAATAAATATTTTGCACGTTCCTGACAATTTGTCGACAGTCTGAACGGTAGGGCAAGCACCATGCCGTTACTTTTTGAATTTCAGAACAAGTTCTTTATCTCCTTTTGATATTCTTAACGATTCACGAATTTTTCGTACCGCCATATTTTGAGTGGTTGCGTTTAAATCGTTGCTTTCAAGAAATTTCATTGTTTTATCTCTGCACTTTGCGGCGGCTGTTGCAACGAGCCATCCTTGCATCATTTGAACATAGTAGAAATCTGAATTTACCGAGTTGACGTATGACAGAACTTTGTCGATATATTCATCGGTCAAATAAAATTCCATAAGGCAATTAAAACCGAAACGCACAATCCAGGGATTTTCGTTGTAGATAAAATATTCAACGTCATTTAAAAATTCATCTAAATGTTTCTTCAATCCTTTAAATGAAACAATGTCGCAAGTTTCCCAATTTGTGATTTGAGCAACGTATTGCTTGATATAGCCGAGCATTTCGTGATAATCGCATTTTATGAGCGACATAACCAAGCCTTTAATCATAATTTCTTCACGGTATGCGTTGTTTTTGCAATTAAGGAATGACGCGTAGTCACCTTTTGAAATAGCTTTAGCCGTTTGACGCAAGATGGGTACACGAATACCGATAGATTGCGTTCCGCCGGGAACAAGCGAGTCACTGAATTTTTTGTATTTTTCGTCAGCCAATGTTTTTAAGTATTCCGCAAATTCGTCATAATCTGATTGCGTCCATATTTCTTTTGTAAGCTCCATTATTTGTCCTTTCTTTGTCTGAAAATAAAAGAGTTGTTTTGGAATAAATCTAAAACAACTCTTAAAATCAATTATTCACCGAAACCGTCAGGGTGAGTTGACTGCCATCGCCAGCTGTCAGCACACATTTCGTCAATACCTCTCTTAGCCTCCCAGCCAAGTTCAGCCTTTGCCTTTGCAGGATCTGCATAACATTCGGCAATATCGCCCGGTCTTCTTGGGTCGATTTGATAAGGAATTTCCTTACCGCAAGCCTTTGAGAATGCCTTAACAATGTCAAGAACGCTGTAACCGTTACCTGTACCAAGGTTGTAGATGTGTACGCCTTCCTTGTCCGAGCAATGCTCAATAGCCTTAACGTGACCGATTGCAAGGTCAACAACGTGGATATAGTCACGAACGCCTGTACCGTCAGGAGTAGGGTAATCGTTACCGAATACATGAACTTTTTCAAGCTTACCTACTGCAACTTGTGCAATGTATGGAAGTAAGTTGTTCGGAATACCCTTAGGGTCTTCACCCATAATACCGCTTTCGTGAGCACCGATTGGGTTGAAGTAACGAAGAAGTGTTACAGATAGCTTTGGATTAGCTTTTTGAGCGTCTGTCATAATTCTTTCGATAAATAGTTTTGTTGTTCCGTAAGGATTTGTTGTAAGAATTTTGTCACCTTTGTTGTCAGTTTCAACAATAGGAACTCTTTCAGGATCGCCGTAAACAGTAGCTGATGATGAGAATACGATGTTGTTGCAGTCGTATTTTTCCATAGCCTGCATAAGGTGAAGTGTACCTGTGATGTTGTTATCATAATATGTAAGCGGTATTCTTGTAGATTCGCCGACTGCCTTTAGACCGGCAAAGTGAATAACTGCGTCGATTTTATTTTCTGCAAATACCTTTTCTGTTGCCTCTTTGTCAAGCAAGTCTACTTTGTAGAACGGAAAATCCTTTCCTGTAAGTTTTTTTACTGCGTCAAGGCATTTTTCACTTGCGTTGTAAAGATTGTCAAGTACGACAATTTCATAACCTGCATTTAAAAGTTCGACACAAGTGTGGCTGCCTATGTATCCTGCACCGCCTGTTACCAATATTTTCATTAGCGATTCCTCCCTATATTTATTTAATTTTATTATATACCAATATAAAGCATTTTTCAATACTGAAAAATATTTTTGTTGGGATTTTATAAAAATATGTGGGACGTCGAGACAGCGTCCCTTACGAACAAAATTTTATTTATTCGGGCGACCAATGGTCGCCCCTACGTAATATTATCGTTTTGCCGCCCCTCAGTCAACTGCGTTGACAGCTCCTCTCAAGGGGAGCCTAAAAAGCCTCTCCTTGAGGAGAGGTGGCACGAAGTGACGGAGTGGTGGTATTTATCACCCATTAACAAAACCGCCTATATTCCATATTATATTAATATACAAAAAGAAAGGAATGATATTTATGGAATATAACAGAGCGAATGCGGTTGCATATGCGAAAAAGTGGGCATACGGAAGAAATCCGAAATACTATGATTTTTCTGATTTGGGCGGTGATTGTACAAACTTTGCGTCACAGTGCATATATGCCGGCAGCGGCGTTATGAACTACACGCCGACATACGGTTGGTACTACATTTCTGTAAATAACAGAGCGCCGGCATGGACAGGAGTTGACGAATTATACAGATTTTTAACCACCAACCGCGGTGCAGGACCCAGAGCGATATTAACCGATTTATCACAAATTCAAAACGGCGACATTATTCAGCTGCAATTTACCGACAAAGACAGATTTGACCATTCTCCGGTTGTGGTTGACGCAGGAAACAGAACACCTCAGTCAATTCTTGTTGCGGCACATTCGTATGATGCGGATTGCAGACCGCTGTCGTCATACCGATATATAAAGATACGTCCGTTACATATTACGAATGTAGGCGAGTGAAAATATTAATATTAATGCACATTTTTCATTGAATATTTTTAGAAAAAGTGATAAAATAAAAAGGATATTGATTTTTCACAAAAGAGGTGTTTTATATTGAAAAAACTATTTCCGTTTCTGAAACCGTACAGGCTTCAGCTTACAGTCGGACCGTTTTTTAAATTGTCCGAGGCGGTGTTGGAGTTGCTAATTCCGACTCTTATGGCTTTGCTGATTGATAACGGAGTTAACATGGGTAACAGAAGTTATATTATTAAAATGGGTATATTAATGCTTGTCATTGCGACATTCGGTGTAATATTTGCGTTTATATGTCAGTACAGTGCGTCTATCGCGTCACAGGGATTCGGTACAGATGTGCGTAATGCGATGTTCAAAAAAATCGGCACACTGTCATTCGCACAGCTTGATAAGTTTGGTACGCCGTCACTTATAAACAGAATTACGGGCGATGTTACTCAACTTCAATCGGCGGTTGCAATGCTTATACGTCTTGTAATCCGTGCACCGTTTCTGTGCGTCGGCGGACTTGTTATGGCGATTATGATTGACTTAAAGCTGTCGATTATATTTATGATTGTCATACCGCTGTTTATACTCGTACTTTTCCTTGTAATGTTCAAGGCAGTACCGCTTTATAAATCTGTTCAGAAAAAGCTTGACTCGCTTACTTTGGTACTTCGTGAAAATCTTTCCGGTGTGCGTGTAATTCGTGCGTTTGCAGGCGTAAAACGTGAAAAAGAAAGATTTAACGACAGAAATACAGATTACGCAAATACAGCTATAAGAGTCGGTAAAATTGCCGCACTTACCAATCCGCTTACTACTATTATAATGAATCTTGCGGCTATTGCGGTTATTTATTTCGGCGGTATTCGTGTAAACACAGGTCATCTTTCGCAGGGTGAAGTTATCGCGTTTATCAACTACATTACGCAAATTCTAAACGCTATGATAGTCGTTGCAAACCTTGTTGTTTTGTACACAAAGGCATATGCGTCGGCTTTGCGTGTGGGGGAAGTTCTTGAAACAGAGCCGCTTATTGAATACGGCGAAAAGAATACTACTCAAAACGGTGAAAATGCGGTTGAATTTAAAAACGTATCATTGACATATACAGGCAGTAAAGTACCGTCTGTCGATAATATTAATTTGACGATTAAAAAGGGGGAAACAATCGGTATTATCGGCGGTACAGGTTCCGGTAAGAGTACGCTTATAAACCTTATACCGCGTTTTTATGACGCGACAAAGGGTGAAGTGCTTATTGACGGAGTGGATATAAAGAAATACGATGAAGACACGCTTAGAAAGACTGTTGCGGTTGTACAGCAGAGAGCGGCACTTTTCTCGGGTACAATAGCGGACAATCTTCATATGGCAAAGGCAGACGCAACTTTGGAAGAAATGCGTCGTGCGGCTGATACGGCACAAGCAACCGAATTTATCGACAGACTTGAAAAAGGTTTTGATACATTCGTTTCACAAGGCGGTAACAACCTTTCCGGCGGTCAAAAACAGCGTATTACAATCGCACGTGCGTTAATCAAAAATTCGCCTATACTTATTTTGGACGACAGCGCCAGCGCACTTGACTATGCGACAGACGCAAATTTAAGACGTGCTATTAAAGAAAATACCGACAGTCAGACGGTTATAATCGTGTCACAGCGTGTAAATTCGGTGAAAGACGCGGACAGAATTGCGGTTATGGACGACGGTGAAATTGTCGGAATAGGTACACACAAAGAACTTGTTGATACTTGCGATATTTACAGGGAAATTTGTTACTCACAGGAACAGCTTGACTAAGAAAGGGGTAAAACAATGAAAAACAATAAAACACTTTCAAAGCTTAACTCTTATATTGCGGGTAACAGAAAATATCTTATTTTGGTTATAATATCGGCATTGCTTGCAAACATATTTATGCTTGTTGCACCGTATATTTCGGGTAGAGCTATCGACTTTATCAAAGGCGAAAATAACGTAGATTTTACTATGGTTGCGAAAATTATAGGAATACTTTTTGCGGTTTATGTGCTTAATGCTTTGTTTACATGGGGAATGACAGTGTTTACAAACGCACTTTCAAACCATTCGATTGAAAAAATGCGTAAAGACGCATTCGGCAAGATTTCAAAATTGCCGCTTAAATTTTTTGACGGTCATTCACACGGAGATATTATCAGCCGTCTTACAAACGACATAGACGCAGTTTCCGAAGGCCTTTTGCAGGGAATTACACAGCTGTTTTCGGGTATCGTAACGGTTGTCGGTTCGCTTGTCTTGATGTTCTTGCTTGACTGGAGAATAACACTTTGTGTTATTGTTATTACGATTATTTGTATATTCGTTTCAAAAGCGATTGCGACTAATTCGGGTAAAATGTTCAGATTACAGGCACAGACTATCGGTGAACTTAACGGTTATGTTTCGGAAACGGTCGGCAATTTAAAGGTTGTCAAGGCATTCGGTTATGAGGACAAGAGCAGTGAAGTATTCGGCGAGATAAACTCTCGTCTTTACGACTGCGGTCAAAAGGCTCAATTCTACTCATCGCTTGTCAATCCGACTACAAGATATATCAATAACCTTGCGTATATTTCTGTCGGCGTTCTTGGCGGACTTGCTGCACTTGCCGGACATTTGTCGGTAGGTATAATATCAAGTTTCTTGATTTATGCTACACAGTTTGCACGTCCGATTAATGATATGACAAGTATTTTAACTCAACTTCAATCTGCACAGGCAGCGGCGGCAAGAATTTTCGCGCTTGGCGAAATTGAGCCTGAAACGCCCGACGAGGACAGACCCGAAATTGAAGTTAAAAACGGTGAAGTTATGTTTAAAGACGTTGATTTCTCATATAATAAGGATAAAGAACTTATCAAAGACTTGAATATTGTAGCAAAACCGGGTCAAAGAGTAGCAATAGTCGGACCTACGGGTGCAGGTAAAACAACTATCGTAAATCTTTTGATGAACTTCTACGGTGTGGATAAGGGTACTATATTCGTTGACGGACAGGCTATTGATTCTGTTCAGCGTGACAGCTTGCGTAAGAATTTCGGTATGGTACTTCAAGATACTTGGTTGTTTGCGGGTACTGTAAAAGAAAATATCGCATACGGTAAAGAGGGTGCAACAGACGAAGAAATCATAAATGCCGCAAAGGCTGCGTCTGCGCACGGCTTTATCAAGCGTTTGCCGAACGGCTATGATACAATGATTACAGAGGACGGCGGAAATTTGTCGAGCGGTCAAAAACAGCTTTTGACTATTGCGCGTGCGATGCTGTCAGATCCTAAAATACTTATTCTTGACGAGGCAACTTCAAATGTCGATACAATGACAGAGCAGAGAATACAAAAGGCATTCCTAAAGATGATGGAAGGCAGAACAAGCTTTATTATCGCTCACCGTCTTTCAACAATTCGTGAGGCTGATTTAATTCTTGTTATGGACAAGGGCAGAATTATTGAACAGGGTACTCACAATGAATTGCTTGCCAAGAATGGATTTTATACAAAACTATATAACAGCTAATTTATTTGGTGTGCGTGAAAATGCACACCAAATTTTGCATTGGGTAGGAGGACAAATATGGAATACGGACTTGTCTTAGCCGGCGGCGGTGTCAGAGGGGCATATCAGATTGGTGTATGGAAAGCACTTAAAGAACTGAAAATTAAAGTTTCGGCGGTGTCGGGTGTTTCAATCGGTGCGGTAAACGGTGCACTTTTCGTGCAAGGCAGTAAAACAAAAGCCGAAAGATTATGGAACAAAATTGCGATTGACGATATTATATCGTTGCCGAAAGAAATGGAGAATGACGAAAATCTTTTTAAAGTCAAAAACTTAATGAAAATCGCAAAAGAAATTTACAGTAACAACGGACTTGATATGTCACCGCTTGAAAATCTGTTAAATGAAATAGTCGACGAGGATAAAATTCGTAATTCCGAAATTGATTTCGGTATAGCGACTTTTTCACTTTCAGAGAAAAGCGAAAATTATTATTTTATCAAAGACATACCTTACGGTAAACTGACCGAATACCTTATGGCGAGTGCGTGCTTTCCGGGATTTAAGGCGAGGACGATTGACGAAAAGAAATTTATAGACGGCGGTGTGTCAAACAATATGCCGATTAATATGCTGCTTGAAAAAGGGATTGACAATATTATTGCGATAGACGTAAAGGGAGTGGGTTTTTACAGAACTTTTAATCTTGCCGGTAAGAATGTGATAAATATTAAATGCTCACGTCCGCAGACGGGGACGTTTGATTTTGACAGGGACGGAATAAGAAAAAGCATACAGGACGGATATTACGACTGTATGAAAGCGTTCGGCAAATTCAGCGGCGTTTTATACAGTTTTAAAGCAAGAGATTACGCAGCTGCAAGAAGATTATATTCAAAGGAGCTTATTGAGGGTATTGAAATTGCGGCGAATATATTCGGCGTAAATCCGTACAAACTGTATACGATTGATGAACTTGTCGGTGCGGTTATGAATGAATATTTTGAATATGTCCGTCAGCATAACGGCGAAATATCGGGCGGTGTGTTTGAAAAAATAAAAAATGCAGATGAACGGCTGTTTATGACGTGGATTGTTTATGTGCTTGAAAAGGGTAAAAGTGATTTTGTGAAAGAAAAGTTGTCAATACTTGGTGAAAAATATGACGCCGCATCGGCTATTTTATATTTTAAATCACAAAAATGATGTTTGCTATTGTATTTAGTCGAAAAAAATTATATAATATAATTATATTGACAGAAACCACAAAACATTTTTGTGGATTAAGGGGAAAATAACAGATGAAGAAATTCTTTATCACAGTAATCTGTATAGCGATAGCCGCTATGGTCGGATACGGTATTAAATATGCCGTCACACCGATAAACACGCAGAAATTAAGCTATATAACGCAAGAAAATGCTATAAATACAAACGGTTTTATTATACGCGATGAATGGGTTATGTATTCCCGCAGTGCAGGAACGGCTTATCATTCCGTTGCGGAGGGTGAGAGAGTCAGCAAAGACAGTACAATCGGTTCTTTGTTTTACGGCGATGTCAGCGATGACAGCATTAAAGAACTTACCGTTGTTGACAATAAGATAAAAAAGACAAAAACAGAAAAGAGTGAAGAATCAATTTCAACGCTCGATTCAAACACTTTGGAGAATAACATATACGAGCGTGAAAATGATATAATTGACGCGGCGCAGGATAACGATATTCTTTCTATTGCAAAATACAAAAAGGATATTAATAGCCTAAGACAAAGCAATCAGCTTGCGGAGGACAACACAGAGCAGAAACTTGAAAATCAGCGAGAGCAGATTTTAAACAGTATCGGCGTAAACAAAGAGGATATTTATGCACAGATTTCGGGTGTGTTTACAACTTATGTAGACGGATACGAAACGGAGCTTGTTCCGAATGACATAGAAAATTATGATGTTTCATATTTTGAAGGTTTGTCGCAGTCACCGAAGATACAGAAGATTGACAATAAAATCAATGCCGGCGGTGCGGTGTGCAAAATTGTTAATAATCACGTTTGGTACGTTATGATGGATATACCGTCAGACACCATAGAAGGCAGAGAAGTCGGCGATAACGTAAAACTTAGGTTTAACAATATGGCGGACGCAGTTGTTAAGGGCAGTATAAATTCCGTTTCAGCCGAAGAAAACGGCAGAGTTATATTGACGGTTAAATGCCCGACATATCTTGAAAGTGCATTTTCTTACAGACTTGTGGACGTGGACTTGATTTTTGAAAGTTATGAGGGCTACAAAGTGCCGATACAGTCTGTCAGAACGGAAGACGACGGATCTAAGAAGGTCATAGGAATAAAAGAAAACAGAGAGCATGACTGTTATTGCGATGTTTTGTTTACAAATACGGACGCAGGATATGCAATAATCGAATCGACAGACAATGCGGAAAATAAACTTTCACAGATGGAGAGAATTGTTGTCGGTGAAAGATAGGTAAAGGAATGATAAAAGTGAGTATAGCGGAAAATCTTGAAGAAGTTGAAAAGAGAATAAGTGCGGCGGCTAAGAGGAGCGGACGCAAACGTGAAGATATAACGCTTGTTGCCGTTACAAAAACTCACCCTGCCGAAATGATGAACGAGGCTATAAAGCTTGGTGTAACGGACATCGGCGAGAATAAGCCGCAGGAGGTAAGGGACAAATATGACAGCGTTTTGCCTGCAAAGTGGCATCTTATAGGTCATTTGCAGACAAACAAGGTTAAGTATGTCATTGATAAGGTTTGCCTTATTCATTCGGTTGACTCAATCAAACTTATGGACGAAATCGAACGTCAGGCGGAAAAACATAATCTTGATATGGATATTTTGATACAGGTAAATATCTCCGGCGAAGAAACAAAATCGGGTATATCAAAAGAAGAAGTTGAAGATTTGTTAAAATATGCCGGCGAATTAAAACATGTAAAAGTTAAAGGCTTGATGACAATAGCACCGAAAACTGACAATTCTGTTACAAACAGATTACATTTTGACAACATGCGACAACTTTTTGTTGACATAAAGCAAAAAAAATATGATAATGTTAATATGGTATACCTATCAATGGGTATGAGTGGGGATTTTGAAACTGCCATTGAATGCGGAGCCAATATGGTTCGTGTCGGCAGTGCCATATTCGGTGCAAGAGATTATTCTCAAAATAAGTAATTTATGAAAGGATACAGACAAATGGGGTTTTTAAACACAGTAAAGCACTTTTTGGGCTTTGAAAGTGAAGACGATTATTATGATGACGACTATTATGATGAGGAAGAGACAGAAGACGAAGAAAGCGCGCGTGTCAAGAGAAGTTCGCAGCAGTCTGCTCCGAAAAAGACTTTCTCAAAGGTAGTGCCTATCAATCCGACGTCATCTTCGAGAATAAAGATAATGAGACCTTCCGATATTAACGATTCGACAAATGTTGCCAATGAAATAAAAGAGGGCAGACTTGTTATTTTTGATGTAGGACAGATTGACAATGAAGAAGCAAGAAGAATTGTTGATTTTATGTCCGGTGCGGCTTACGGCGTAAACGGAAAAGTCAGACGTGTATCAGAGGGTATTTTTGTTGCCGCTCCGAAAAATATTGATATAACAGGCGATACAATGAAAGAACACGTTAAAAACGGTATGGATTGGAACTTTATGTAATCTGATATTCGGATTTGCTTATAATTAAACAAAATACGGCTGGGTGGTATGGGATATTACCACCCTTTTGTATATGAGGTGGATATGAATACAAATCATAAGTTGCTTATTGCAAGGATAAACGATTTGTTTTCGCTTTGCGATAAGCATTGTGAAATGAAATGTTCCGATTTCCTTGACGGCGGTGAACTTGCCGTGATTGAGGACGAATTTCAAATTCCGTACGGATATAATACGTTGTTTTTCGGCGGTTATGAAAATGCGGAAAGAAAGGTGTTTTGCGTATTTCCCGAATGGCAGGAGTCTGAGGAAAGCGAAGTGCCGATTTCCGTTATACGTTTTGATGTGCCGAAGTTTCGTAAACTGACGCACAGGGATTATCTCGGTACGCTTATGTCGCTCGGCATCGACAGGAGCAAAACCGGCGATATTTTGACAGATGATGAGGGCGCATATGTGTTTGTAATGTCTGATATAGCGGAATATGTTGCACGAAACGTGAATAAGATTGCAAATGCGGGTGTTAATACGAAAATCGTTGATATGGCGGACTTTATACCGCCTAAACCGAAAACGACCGAAAAAATGTGCGTATGTGCGTCATTGCGTCTTGACGCGGTAGTTGCGGCGACACTTAATATATCAAGAGGAAATACGGAAAAATTAATAAGTTCGGGATATGTAAAACTGAATCACCGGGAAGTGCTTGACCGTTCAAAGCAAGTCGGTGAGGGTGACTTATTATCCATACGCAATTACGGAAGATTTATTTTAAAGGATATTGGGAACAATACCAGGAAAGGAAGACTTCACATAACTGTGGAGAAGTTCGTGTAAGGAGGGGGAGCATTGTGCTAAGACCTATTGATATTCAAAATAAGGAATTTGAAAAGAAACTCAAGGGCTATAATTGTGATGAGGTTGACGATTTTCTTGACGTTGTAATACAGGATTACGAACTTTTGTGTAAAGAAAATCAGACGCTTAAAGATAAAATCGGACTTTTGACCGAAACGGTGGAGCGTTACAAGCAAATGGAAAACACAATGCAGAAGTCGATTGACATTGCCAAGCAAGCCGCCGAGGACGCAAAGAGAAATGCCGAAACAGAGGCGAATGCAATTATCAGTAAAGCAAAGCTTGACGCGTCTTATCTTGCACGTCAGATTGATGATGAACATATGAAACGCCATCAAGAAATGCTTTCGCTGAAAGGCGAGATTGAACAGTATAAAATGCAGATTAAGTCACTTTGTGCAAATGTTATGAAAATGGTCGATAATATCGACTAAAAACATTGGCAGACAGGAAATTTTTCAATAAAAACTGTTGACTAAAAAAATATTTTGTAATATAATAAAACAATAAAGACGATGACGAAGACAGTATGTCATATTGAAAACACAGAGCGAGCTATGGACGGTGAGAGCATGGCGGTGAGTAAATATGGCTGAATATCACTTCCGAGTTTCACACCGAAAGGCTTTGTCGAGTAGACTGTGACGGGTTTTCTCCGTAAAAGGAAACGCATATGTTAGTATGACGAGTGGTATAACGAAGCATTTGGCTTTCGTCTTGTTATGCAGGACGAAAGCTTTTTTATTTGAAAGGAATGAATATAATGTACGACAAGGTTTCACCAAATCTGAATTTTGTTGAAAGAGAAAAGAAAACCGAAAAATTTTGGGAAGAAAATCACATTTTCCAAAAGAGTATTGATGAAAGAAAAGAGGGAGAGGTTTATACTTTCTATGACGGACCTCCGACTGCAAACGGTAAACCGCATATCGGTCACGTTTTAACGCGTGTTATCAAGGATATGATTCCGCGTTACCGTACAATGAAAGGCTACAAGGTACTTCGTAAAGCCGGTTGGGATACTCACGGACTTCCGGTTGAACTTGAAGTTGAAAAGAAACTTGGTCTTGACGGCAAGGAACAAATCGAAGAATACGGTCTTGAACCGTTCATCAAGCAATGTAAGGAAAGTGTATGGAAGTACAAGGGTATGTGGGAAGATTTCTCCGGTACAGTCGGCTTTTGGGCTGATATGGACGACCCTTATGTAACTTACGACAACAACTTTATCGAGTCTGAATGGTGGGCATTAAAGCAAATTTGGGAAAAGGGACTTTTGTATAAAGGTCACAAAATCGTTCCGTATTGCCCGCGTTGCGGTACTCCGCTTTCTTCACACGAAGTCGCACAGGGATACAAGGACGTTAAAGAACGCAGTGCTACTGCTAAGTTTATCGTAAAGGGTGAGGAAAACACATACTTCCTTGCTTGGACAACAACTCCTTGGACACTTCCGTCAAACGTTGCACTTTGTGTAAATCCTGTTGAAACATATGTAAAAATTAAAGTAGGTGACGAGAAGTTTATTTTGGCAGAGGCACTTGTTGAGGCTAACTTCCCTGATACAGAATATGAAGTGGTTGAAAAGTATGTCGGTACTGACCTTGAATACAAGGAATATGAGCCGCTATTCAATTTCGTAACACCTGATAAAAAGGCTTATTATGTAACTTGCGACAGTTATGTAACTCTTACAGACGGTACAGGTATCGTTCATATCGCTCCTGCATTCGGTGAGGACGACGCGAATGTCGGCAGAAAGTACGACTTGCCTTTCGTACAGCTTGTTGACGGTAAGGGTGAAATGACTAAGGAAACACCTTGGGCAGGTACATTCTGTAAAGATGTTGATAAAGAAATTCTTGTAAATCTTGAAGAAAGAGGTCAGCTGTTCAATGCACCTAAGTTTGAACACAGCTATCCGTTCTGTTGGAGATGTGATACACCGCTTATCTACTATGCACGTGATACTTGGTTTATCAAGATGACAGACGTTAAGGACGACCTTATTAAAAATAACAATACAGTTAATTGGATTCCTAAGACAATCGGTGAAGGACGTTTCGGTGCTTGGCTTGAAAACGTACAGGATTGGGGTATAAGCCGTAACCGTTATTGGGGTACTCCGCTTAATATTTGGGAATGTGAATGCGGTCACAGACACGCGATCGGTTCTATCGAAGAACTTAAGTCAATGTCTGATAACTGTCCTGATGAAATCGAACTTCACAGACCGTTTATTGACGCTGTAACTATTAAGTGTCCTGAATGCGGTAAAGAAATGCACAGAGTTCCTGAAGTTATCGACTGTTGGTTTGACTCGGGTGCAATGCCTTTTGCACAGTGGCACTATCCGTTTGAAAATAAGGATATATTTGAAGAAAACTTCCCTGCTGACTTTATCAGTGAGGCGGTTGACCAGACAAGAGGTTGGTTCTATTCACTTCTTGCGGAATCGACTTTGTTATTCAATAAAGCACCGTACAAGAATGTAATCGTTTTGGGACACGTTCAGGATGAAAACGGTCAGAAGATGTCTAAGTCTAAGGGCAATGCGGTTGATCCGTTTGACGCACTTGAAAAGCACGGCGCGGACGCAATTCGCTGGTACTTCTATTCAAACAGTGCTCCATGGCTGCCGAATCGTTTCCATGACGGTGCGGTTTCGGAAGGACAACGTAAGTTTATGGGGACACTTTGGAACACATATGCGTTCTTCGTATTGTATGCGAATATCGACGAGTTTGATGCAACAAAGTATACTCTTGAATACGATAAACTTTCGGTAATGGATAAGTGGCTTTTGTCAAAGCTTAATACACTTGTTAAGACAGTTGACGATAACCTTGCAAATTACAAGATTACAGAAACGGCAAGAGTGCTTGATAACTTTGTTGACGAGCTTTCAAACTGGTATGTAAGACGTTCGAGAGCACGTTTCTGGGTTAAGGAAATGACTCAGGATAAGATTAACGCATACATGACTCTTTATACCGCACTTGTAACGCTTTGTAAGGCAGCTGCACCGATGATTCCGTTTATGACAGAGGATATTTATCAAAATCTTGTAAGAAATATTGATAAGTCCGCTCCGGAAAGTATTCACTTGTGCGACTTCCCTGAATATGACGAAAAACTTATTGATAAAGAACTTGAAAATGATATGGAAGAAGTTCTTGATATAGTTGTGCTTGGTCGTGCGTGCCGTAATACTGCAAATATTAAGAACCGTCAGCCAATCGGTATGATGTACGTTAAAGCACCGGAGGCACTTAGTGATTTCTATATTGACATTATTGAGGACGAACTTAACGTTAAAAAGGTTGAATTTACAGATGACGTTGCCGCATTTACTGCATATAGCTTTAAGCCGCAGTTAAAGACTCTTGGCAGACGTTTCGGTAAGAATATCAACGCAGTAAGAGAAATTCTTGCTAATATTGACGGTAGCAAGGCTAGGGCTGAACTTAAGGAAACAGGCTCACTAAAGATTACTGTTGACGGAAACGAAGAATCGCTTGCAGAAGAAGATTTGCTTATCGAATCGGCTCATAAGGAAGGGTTTGAATCAAACAGCGATTACGGTATTACTGTTGTGCTTGATACAAACCTTTCTGAAGAACTTATCGAAGAAGGATTTGTTCGTGAAGTGATTTCAAAAATTCAGACAATGAGAAAAGATTCTGATTTTGAGGTTATGGACCACATCAAAGTAAGCTGTGAGGGTAATGATAAGATTGCTAAGATTATCACTGATAATGAAAGCACTATCAAAGACGAAACTCTTGCAGATGAAGTTGATACAAATTCTGCCGACGGTAACACAAAAGAATGGAACATCAACGGTGAAAAGGTAACACTTGGTGTTAAGAAACTCTAATTTGGATTGACAGAAAATCATATACATTATATAATAATGTATATGATTTTTTTGTGGAGAAAAACAGATGAAAAGCAACAGGTTTTTAAAGAAAGGTTACACGACTGGTAGTTGTGCCGCGGCGGCGGCAAAAGCGGCGGTTATGACTGTGTTAAATGACGAAATAGTCATAACAACTCAAATTACACTTCCCAAAGGTGAGAGCATAAGTATTGACATAACCGACACGCAGATTGACGGTGACAGTGTCACTTGCACAGTTAAAAAGTACAGCGGTGACGATCCCGACATAACCAACGGTATACTTGTTTGTGCAACTGTCAGAAAAAATAGTGGCGGTATAAAAATTGACGGCGGTGTGGGCGTAGGTCGCGTGACTCGTAACGGACTTGATCAACCTGTCGGAAATGCCGCGATAAACAGTGTTCCGCGTCAAATGATTAGAAACAGTATAAATGAGATTTGCGGTGATTATGACGGCGGTTTTGATGTGATTATTTCCGTGCCGAACGGCGAAGAAATCGCAAAAAAGACGTTTAATTCAAGACTCGGTATTGAGGGTGGAATTTCGATTTTGGGTACAAGCGGAATTGTTGAACCTATGAGCGAAAAGGCACTTTTGGACACGATTTTCCTTGAACTCAATACACGAAAAAGTGCCGGCGACAGTATTGCGGTGCTTGTGCCGGGCAATTACGGCGAGGATTTTGCTAAAAAAACTTTTGGTATAAAAAATACCGTTCAGTGCAGCAATTATATTGGTGACGCGATAGATTATGCGTCCGATTTGGGTTTTTCGGATATACTGATAATTTCGCATATGGGTAAACTTGTTAAGCTTGGCAGCGGAATTATGAATACTCATTCAAAATATGCGGACGGCAGAATGGAAACGCTTGCGTTATGTGCGGCTTTGGCCGGTGTGGAGAATTTTACGGATATTCTCGATTGTGTGACGACCGATGAGGCTTATGAAATTATTGGGGACACTAAAACTATTGATATATTGATGAAAAGAATTGATAAATACCTAAAGCACAGAAGTGATGTCAATATCGGTGCAATAATGTTTTTGAATAAACAGGGAATTATCGGAAAAACTGCTGATGTTGACGGTATTTTGGAAAGGATATAAAATGGTACATTTTGTTGGAGCGGGCAGCGGTGCAGCCGATCTTATAACTATACGCGGAAAAAAACTTTTGGAAAATGCGGATATTATTATTTATGCCGGTTCGCTTGTTAATCCTGAACTTTTGGAATATGCAAAAGACAGTGCTGAAATTTATAACAGTGCAAAAATGAATCTTGATGAAGTTATTGACGTGATGAAACAAGGGGACACTAAAAATATTGTGCGTTTGCATACGGGTGATCCGTGTGTTTACGGTGCAATTCGTGAACAAATGGACAGGCTTGATAAACTTGGAATTGAATATGATGTTTGCCCCGGTGTAAGCTCGTTTTGCGGTGCGGCAGCGGCTTTGAAGGCGGAATATACGTTGCCTGATGTATCGCAAACCGTCATAATAACGCGTATGGAGGGCAGAACTCCCGTGCCTCCGAAAGAAAAAATACATTTGCTCGCGTCACATAATGCGACAATGGTGATATTTTTATCAACAGGTTTATTAAAGGAATTGTCGGCTGAACTTGTAAAAGGCGGATACAGTGAAAATACACCTGCGGCGATAGTTTACAAGGCTACTTGGAAAGACGAAAAAGTTATGCATTGTACAGTGGGCACACTAAATAAAACAGCAGAGAAAAACGGTATAAAAAAGACTGCGCTTATAACAGTCGGTGATTTTCTCGGCGATGATTATTCACTGTCGAAACTTTATGATAAGACATTTACAACCGAATTCAGAAAGGGCGTGACGGAATGAAAATTGCGTCAATAGCTTTTACGGAAAACGGTGCGAAAATCGTAAAAATGCTCGTGCATGAAATGGGCGTAAAGGGCTACGTTTTTGAAAAATATAATACTGACGGATTGGAAACATTTAATAATGTTTCGTCACTTGTCAGAGATATTTTCAAGAAATATAATGCGATTGTGTTTGTCGGCGCGTGCGGAATTGCGGTGCGTTCGATAGCTCCGTATGTCAAGGATAAAGCCAAAGATCCGGCAGTTGTGGTGGTTGATGAAAAAGGAAATTTTGCGATACCGATTTTGTCCGGACATATAGGCGGTGCGAATGATTTGGCGGAGAAAATCGCCGCATTGATAAGCGGAGTGGCGATTATAACTACGGCAACCGATATTAACAAAAAATTCTCTGTCGACACATTTGCGGTAAGAAATAATTTGCATATCGGGGACACTAAACTTATAAAAGAAATATCGTCACGGATTTTGAACGACAAAAAAGTCGGATTGTATACCGATTACGAATTAAAAAACGTTCCCGATTGTTTTGAAGAAAGCAATGAAGTCGGAATTTGCATAAGTGATGACGATAAAAAGCCGTTTAGAACTACGCTTAATTTAATGCCGAAAAATGTTGTACTCGGAATCGGTTGCAGAAAAGGCTGCGAAACTGTCGAAGAAAGTATATTGGCATTTTTAAAAGTGAACGGAGTGTCGGTTTATTCGCTTTTTGCGGTTGCGACGGTGGATATAAAGAAAAATGAAAAGGGTATTGTTGAATTTTGTGAAAAATTCGATATACCGCTTTTGACGTTTTCGGCTGAAACTTTGGCGGCGGTTGAGGGAGAATTTACAGCGTCCGAATTTGTGAAAAAGACTGTCGGAGTCGACAATGTGTGCGAAAGAGCGGTTTGTGCGGTCGGTGCGAAAATAACAGAAAAAAAGACGGCTTTAAACGGTACGGCTTTGGCACTCGGAAGAATAAATACGGAAATTGATTTTTTGAAAGGTTAAGTTTGAATGAAAATTTATGTTGTTGGAATAGGCGCAGGAAGTGCTGACGGAATGACTTTTGAGGCGAGAAATGTGCTTGAAAAAGCCGATGTGATTGTCGGATATACGGTGTATGCCGAACTTGTGAAAAAGCTGTTTCCTGATAAAGAATATTTTGTTTCGGCGATGAAACAGGAGGCGGAGCGTTGCAGAAAAGCGGTTGAAATGGCGGCTGACGGCAGAAATGTTGCAGTTGTTTGCAGCGGTGATGCAGGCGTTTACGGTATGGCGTCACTTGTGTATGAAATTGCGGCAGGCTATGAAAATGTTGAAGTGAGCGTTGTGGCAGGCGTGTCGGCGATGCTTAGCGGCGGTGCACTTGTGGGAGCACCGTTGGGACACGATTTTGCGGTTATAAGCCTTAGCGATTTGCTCACCCCTTGGGAGAAAATCGAAAAACGTCTTGAATGTGCGTCGGCGGCTGATTTCGCGATATGTCTGTACAATCCGTCAAGCAAAAAACGTCACGATTATTTAATGCGCGCGTGTGACATAATGCTGAAACACAAAAACGGTGATACGGTGTGTGCCGTTGCAAAAAATATCGGCCGCGACGGTGAGGAATATGCAATTATGAGCCTTGCCGAACTTAGAAATTACAGCGCAGATATGTTTACGACTGTGTTTATCGGCAATTCTATGACGAAAAATATCGGCGGAAAAATGGTTACACCGAGAGGGTATAAAAATGTATGATGTAGTATTGTTTGGCGGTACGGACGAGGGACATAAAATCGCCGACTTTTTGAGTGAGCAAAAAGTCAGTTACATTGTGTGCGTTGCGACTGAATACGGTGCGGAATTGCTTGATATGAAAAACGTGCGCATCGGAAGAATGACGGCGGAAGAAATGGCTGATTTTTTTGACGAAAACAGTGTTAGATTGGTCATTGACGCAACTCATCCTTACGCTGAATTTGTGACAGAAAACATAAAAAAAGCGTGTAAAGTGAAGTATATAAGGGTTGTGCGTGAGGACGTTCAGGCAGACGGAACGTATTTTGAAAATATCGGAGCAGCCGCAGAATACCTTGAAAAAACAACAGGAAACATACTTATAACGACGGGTTCAAAGGAAATTGCAAAGTTTTCGGCTGTTTCGGACAGAGCGTTTGCACGCGTATTGCCGTCGGAGGAATCACTGGAGTTGTGTAAAAATGCGGGCTTTAAGATGAAAAATATTATTTGTATGCAAGGACCGTTTTCAAAAGCGTTTAACAGTGCGTTGATTCGTGAGCTTGACATTAAGTATCTCGTTACAAAATGTACGGGAAAAAACGGCGGTTTCACGGAAAAAACAGAGGCGGCAAAGGAAAACGGTGTTGAGTGTATTATAATTAAAAGACCGACCGATGAAAGCGGAATGACGGTTTCGGAGGTTGAAAAAATGATTTTGGAGTGGTTGTAATATGAACATTTTTATAGTCGGTGTCGGAATGGGGGACACTAAATATTTGACGAAAATTGCAGAAGAAAAAATAAAAAATGCTGATATTATAATCGGTGCAAAACGTGTTGCCGAGCCGTATGTCAACGAGAAAAAAGTTTTTTTTGAGTATGAAACGGATAAAATTAAAAAGATTTTAGAAGAAAATAAGTGTGAAAATGCGGTAATACTTTTTTCGGGTGATACGTCATTTTTCAGCGGTGCGAAAAATTTAAAAGCGGAATTTCCTAATGCCGAAATTTTTGCAGGTATAAGCTGTGTGTCGTATTTTTGTGCTAAAATCGGTATGGCGTATGACGACATGAACATTGTAAGTATGCACGGCAGAAATTGCAATATTGTGAGTGAAGTCAGAGAGAATGAGAAAACATTTGTGCTTTTGGGTGAAAATCCTTGTGATAAGTTGTGCCGATACGGTTTTGAAAATGCCGAAGTTTATATCGGAGAAAATTTGTCATATGAAAATGAAAAAATACTTCATGGAAAAGCAAAAGGTTTTAGGGACACTAAATTAGCTTCGCTCAGTGTGGCGGTAATAATCAATAATGAATATGACAAATGCACAAAAATCGGAATTAACGACAGCGAATTTGTGACGGGCAACGCACCTATGACAAAAAGCGAAGTGAGAGCGGTAAGCATATCAAAGTTTGAAATCAAATATGACGATATATGTTACGATATAGGTGCAGGAACGGGCTCGGTAAGTGTTGAAATGGCTCTGCTATGCGGAAAAGGCAAAGTATATGCGATTGAAAAAAAAGCGGAGGCGGCTGAATTGATAAAACAAAATGCACTGAAATTTCATGCCGATAATATTGAAATAATTTGTGCGGACGCACCGAACGGTATGGACGGATTACCGAAAGCGGACAAGGTGTTTATAGGCGGTTCGTCGGGAAATTTGTATGAAATAATAGAAAAGTGCGATTGCAAAAAAGTGGTCGTGAACGCAATAACTCTTGAAACTTTATCGCTTGCACAAGAAAGTTTTGAAAAACTCGGGTATGAATATGAAGTGACGCAAATCTGTGCGTCAAGAGGAAGAAAGGTCGGCGGATACAATATGATGACGGCACAAAATCCCGTTTTCATAATATGCGGTGAAAAATTATGAGAAGAATTATGATTGCCGGCACAAACAGCGGCTGCGGAAAAACAACTGTGACTTGTGCGGTGCTTCAAGCACTTGTAAACAGAAAAATTAATGTTTCGTCTTTTAAATGCGGTCCGGATTATATTGACCCAATGTTTCACAAAACGGTTATCGGAACGGCGGCATACAACCTTGACACATACCTTATGAGCAATGATGCTGTGAATTATTTGCTGAATAAAAACAGCGGTGATATTGCGGTTGTTGAGGGCGTTATGGGCTTTTATGACGGCTTTTCTTTTACGGAAAAGGGAAGTACGCACGAGCTTTCGGAGATTACCGATACGGATGTTATTCTTGTTGTAAACTGCCGTGGTATGAGCCTGTCCGCAATGGCTTTGGTGAAAGGGTTTAAGGAGTTTAGGAAAAATAATATTAAGGGCGTTATTTTTAATAATCTGTCCGAGAAACTGTACGGTAATTTGTCGGAAGAATGTCGAAAAATCGGTTTAGTTCCTTTAGGGTTTTTGCCGAACATCAAAGATGTGCAGATAAGCAGCAGACATTTGGGACTGGTCACCGCAGGGGAAATTGACGGTATAAAGGACAAGATGAATTTACTTGCCGATTATGCCGAAAAATACATTGACATAGACAAGATTTTAGAAATATCAGAAAACGATAGTGACACTAAATTTACATCGCCTGAAATTACAAAAAAATATAACGTAAAAATTGCGGTTGCGTATGACAGAGCGTTTTGTTTTTATTATGAGGATAATCTTAATTTACTCAGTGAAATGGGTGCGGAGATTGTTAAGTTCAGTCCACTTGAAAATGAGAACGTACCGCAGTGCGACGGATTGATTTTGGGCGGCGGTTATCCCGAACTGTATGCGGATATTCTTGAGAAAAATACGGGGACACTAAATTCGGTTAAAGAGTGTGTTGAAAGCGGTGTACCGTGTATTGCGGAATGCGGAGGGTTTATGTATCTTCACGATATTATGGAGGATAGCGATAAAAACGAACACAGTATGGTCGGCATAATCAAAGGAAAGTGCAGAAAAACAGACCGTTTGCAACGCTTCGGATATATGGAAATGACGGCAAACAGAGATAATATTTTATGCAAAAAAGGCGATAAAATCCGTGCGAGAGAGTTTCATTATTTTGACAGTGACTGTAACGGAAACGGTTTTACGGCTGTGAAAAATGACAGACAGTGGGAATGTGTGAATGTTGATAAAAACTTATTTGCAGGTTTTCCGCACTTGCACTTTTTTGCAAATATAAATTTTGCCGAAAACTTTATGAAAAGCTGTGAGGAATACAAATGTACAAAATCAGAAAATTAGATGAACAAGCAATAGAAAATGCGGAAAAGAAATGGAACTCAATAGCAAAACCATTGCACAGTCTTGGTGTATTTGAGGATATTGCAAAAAATATTGCGGGTATTCAAGGGACACAAAACATAGACATAAAAAAGAGATGTGTACTTGTCATGTGTGCCGATAACGGTGTTGTATGCGAGGGAGTAACTCAGACAGGGCAGGAAGTTACGGCGGTTGTGACGGAAAACTTTGCAAAGGGTGCAACAAGCGTGTGTGCTATGGCAAGAAATATCGGTGCGGACGTTGTACCGATTGACGTGGGAGTGGCGCATGACGTTGACGGCGTGGTAAACAAAAAAATATCGTACGGCACAAAAAATATGTTACACGAAAAAGCAATGACGTATGAGCAAGCCAAAGAGGCGGTGCAAGTGGGAATTGACTGCGTAAAAGAACTTAGCGAAAAAGGCTATAAAATCATTGTGACCGGTGAAATGGGAATCGGAAACACGACTACAAGCTCAGCGGTTGCAAGCGTTTTGCTTGACAGAAAAGCAGAGGACGTAACCGGCAGAGGTGCAGGGCTGACAAGCGGTGCATTGGAGAGAAAAATTGAGGTTATAAAAAAGTCGATTGAGTTTCACAAACCTGATAAAAACAATATTTTTGACGTGCTTTCAAAGGTCGGCGGTTATGATATTGCCGCTTTGACGGGGGCGTTTATCGGCGGTGCTATGTACGGCGTTGCAATGGTTATTGACGGATTTATTTCGTCGGTTGCGGCACTTTGTGCGGAAAAGTTATGTCCGAAATGCAGTGATTTTATGATTGCGTCACACGTTTCAAAAGAAAGCTGTACGGCTGATATTTTGAAAATACTCGGCAAGAAAGCACCGATAAATGCGGATATGTGCTTGGGCGAGGGGACAGGCGGAATGGTTATGCTTACCGCACTTGATACCGCACTTTGCGTATATAACGAAATGTCTACTTTTGACGATATTAACGTTGAAAGCTATAAGGAGCTTAAATAATGTTTATACTTGTAACAGGCGGAAGCGGAAGCGGAAAGTCTGAATTTGCCGAAAATATTGCAATGAAATTGGGCGGTAAAATGCTGTACGTTGCAACGATGAAACCATATGATGACGAATGTTTAAAACGTATCGAACGTCACAGAAAAATGCGTGACGGCAAAGGATTTAGAACGGTTGAATGTTATACTGATTTATCCGAAATAACGGAAAGTGCCGATACAATTCTTTTGGAATGTATGTCGAATTTGACCGCAAACGTGATGTTTTCGGATAATAATGATAATGCGTTTGACAAAATTGTCGGCGGAATTTTGAGTTTAAAGAGTGAAAATATTGTTATTGTCACAAATGAAATATCTTCGGACGGCATTGAATATGGCGGGGACACTAAAATGTATATCAGCCTTTTAGGCAGAATAAACAGTGCATTGTCAAAACGTGCCGATAAAGTGTATGAGGTCGTTTACGGAATACCGATTGAAATTAAAAGGGGACAGTAAAATGAACATAATTAAATCAATATGCGTAGCATTTTCGATGTATTCAAAAATTCCTATGCCGAGAGTGGAGTGGAACGAAAAAAATATGAAATACGCAATGTGCTTTTTTCCACTTGTCGGCACAGTAATAGGCGGACTTATGTTGCTTGTACGATTTTTATGCGGTAGATTTGGTTTTAGCACGAGCGTTTATGCGGTTGTGATGACAGCTTTGCCGGTGCTTGTTTCGGGCGGAATACATACGGACGGATTTATTGACACCGTTGATGCACTTTCGTCATACGGTGACAAAGAGAAAAAACTCGAAATTTTAAAAGATCCGCATACGGGCGCATTTGCGATAATCGGTGCGATAATGTATTATCTGTTGTTTTTTGGATTTATGACGGAGATATGGGATATAAAAGCTGCTATAGCGGTGAGTGTAGGCTTTGTTTTATCGCGTTCGCTGAGCGGATTGGCAATCGGCATTTTTAAATGTGCAAAAAACAGCGGACTTCTTTACACATTTAAGAGTGCCGCACACAAAAAAACGATTGTGACTGTTATGATTTTGTATATTGCTTTGTGCGTTGCGATGCTTTGTTTTACGGGCGTGTACGGACTGGGTACGATATGCGCGGCGGTGATTTCGTTTTTGTGGTACAGACACGTTGCATACAGTAAATTCGGCGGAATAACAGGCGATATTGCGGGATATTTTGTATGTATATGCGAGGTTTTGTGCGTGATTTTAGGAGGTGTATTATGCGTTTTGTTATAGGCGGTGCGGACAGCGGAAAGCGTGATTTTGTAAGAGAAAATTACGGTATTGATGAAATTTTAATGGCCGATTATGACAGTGTTTTGACTGCAAAGGCGGTTTATGATTTTCATATTTTTATAAAAAAATTGATGGCTGACGGCAAGGATATTGTTGCGGTTATTGACGAGATTTCGGAGAAAAATCACGATATAACGATTATTTCAACAGAAATCGGTTACGGCGTTGTTCCTATGGATAAAGGTGACAGAGAATGGCGCGAAACAGTCGGAAGAATGTGCTGTTATATCGCGAAAAAAGCGGACGAAGTCGTGCGAGTTGTATGCGGAGTGGGGAACAGAATTAAATGAAGATAATACTTATACGTCACGGTATGACGGAGGGAAATTTAAAGCGAAGATATATCGGAACAACGGACGAAGATTTGATAAATACCGACTGTCTGAAAGGCGATTATCCTAAGTGCGAAAGGGTTGTCGCAAGTCCGTTAAAGAGGTGTATTCAAACGGCGGAATATATATATCCGAATGTGGATATTGAAATTTGCGATAAACTCAAGGAATGTGATTTCGGCGATTTTGAGAATAAATCATACGAGGATTTAAAAGATAATCCCGATTATCAAAAGTGGCTTGACAGCAACGGTGAATTGCCGTTTCCGAACGGCGAGACACACGAAGATTTTAAAAATCGCTGCAAAGACGGATTTTTTGAGAGCCTTACGGAGCGTGACACGGCGTTTGTAATTCACGGTGGAAGTATTATGGCGATTATGCAGAAACTTTTTGGCGGTAATTTTTATGATTATCAGGTCAAAAACGGCTGCGGATATGAATTTGAAATGAGAAACGGAGAGATAGTTGATGATTATAGCCCAATCGGCTGCGGTTAGTATAGGTTTTGTGCTTGACGCAATATTCGGCGATCCCGATTTTAAACTGCACCCTATTCGACTTATAGGTTATTTGATTTTGTTTTTGGAAAAGGTTATGAGAAGAATTTTCCCGAAAAACGAAAGGCTCGGCGGTGCGGTTATGGCGATATGCGTGCTTATTATATGTGGCGGTGTACCGTTTGCGATTTTGTTTTTTGCATACAGATTAAATTACTTTTTCGGTATTGCGATTGAAAGCGTTATATGTTATTTTATGCTTGCGGCGAAGTCATTGAAACAAGCAGGTATGAGTGTGTATAAACCGCTCAAAAACGGTGACGTTGACGGCGCACGAAAAAGCGTTTCTATGATTGTCGGACGTGATACGGAAAGTCTTGACGACATTGGGATAACGAAAGCGGCTGTTGAAACTGTTGCGGAAAATACGTCTGACGGAGTTATTGCACCGCTCATATATATGTCAATCGGCGGAGGTGTGTTGGGTTGCGTTTATAAGGCGATTAACACGATGGATTCAATGGTTGGTTACAAGAACGACAGGTACATAAATTTCGGCAGATTTGCCGCAAAGATTGACGATATTGCAAACTATATACCGTCAAGAATTTCGGCATATCTTATGATTTTTGCATCAAAAATTATGGGCTGCAATTCACGCAATGCGTACAGAATTTTTAAACGCGATTCACGCAATCATGCAAGTCCGAACTCGGCTCAAACGGAATCGGTCGTGGCAGGTGCACTTGAAATTCAGCTTGCGGGTGACGCGTATTATTTCGGTAAGCTGTACAAAAAGCCGTTTATAGGCGATGGCATTAAGCCGATTAAATATGATAATATTGCAGATTCGATTAAACTTATGTATATGACGTCCGTAATTTCGGCGGTGCTGTTTGTCGGATTGAAAGTGGCGGTAGGTGTTGTATATGGTATATGAGCATGGCGGTGACATTTACAGAAATAAGGTGCGTCTTGACTTTTCGGTGAATACCAATCCGCTCGGAATGAGTGAAAACGTAAAAAAAGCGATTGCGGAAAATATCGAACAGTTCGGTATTTATCCTGACGCAATGTGTATAAATTTACGAAATGCCATTGCGGAAAAAGAGCAGGTTGGCATAGATAATGTGCTTTGCTCAAACGGTGCGGCGGAAATGATTTTTGCGGTCGTTCGTGCGGTTATGCCGAAAAAAACGCTTTTGTTAGCACCTACATTTTCGGAGTACGAGAGGGCGCTTAAAAGCGTGGGGTCGCAAATTTGCTATTACTATTTGAAAGAAGAAAATGATTTTGAACTGCAAGATGATTTTATTGATTATCTTGATGATATTGATATGGTTTTCATATGCAATCCGAATAATCCTGTCGGAAAAATTGCAGATAAAAAAACGGCTCAATATATTGCGGAGGTTTGCGGTGAAAGGAAAATCGTGTGTGTGTTTGACGAGTGCTTTATGGATTTGGCGGACGGATATTCGATGAAAGAAAAAGTACCTGTTATCAAGGCTTTTACGAAAACTTACGCAATGGCAGGATTAAGGCTCGGTTATATGATTGCCGATACTGATTTTGTATGTGACGTGCAAAGACAGCTGCCAATGTGGAATGTATCGGCGGCGGCACAAATCGGCGGAATTACGGCGATTAATGATAATGATTATCTTGAAAAAGGGAAACAAATTATAAGAGAAGAACGTGAATTTTTAATGGATAAGCTTAAAAATTTGGGCTTTAAAGTATTTAATTCGGACGTGAATTTTATTTTATTTAAAGGCAACGTCGGACTTGACAAGTCACTTTTAAAGCGAGAAATACTGATAAGGAACTGCGGAAATTTTAACGGTCTTGACGAAGGCTTTTACAGAATTGCAGTTAAAAAACACGATGAAAACGCGGAATTTATAAGAGAGTTGGGTGATATATGTGGCTAAAGCGATTATGATACAGGGAACAATGTCCAATGCGGGAAAAAGCATTATTGCGGCGGCATTGTGCAGAATTTTTAAGCAGGACGGCTTTAAGGTTGCGCCGTTTAAGTCGCAGAATATGGCACTCAATTCGTATATCACTGACGAGGGACTTGAAATGGGGCGTGCACAAGTCGTACAGGCAGAGGCGGCAGGCGTAAAGCCGTCTGTTTTGATGAATCCGATTTTACTTAAACCTACCAACGATAAAGGCTCACAAATTATTGTAAACGGTGAAGTTCAGGGCGATATGAATGCGGTGGACTACTTTAAATATAAGAAGAAACTTGTACCCGACATTATGAAAGCGTATAACAAACTGTCGGAAATGTACGATATAATCGTTATTGAGGGTGCGGGAAGTCCTGCGGAAATAAATTTGAAACAGGACGATATTGTCAATATGGGCATGGCGAAAATGGCTGACGCACCTGTTCTGCTTGTCGGTGACATTGACAGGGGCGGTGTTTTTGCACAGCTTTACGGAACTGTTATGTTGCTTGATGATGAGGAAAAGTCGAGAATTAAGGGGACAATTATAAATAAATTCCGCGGTGACGTGGAAATCCTGCGTCCCGGACTTGATATGATTGAAAATCTTACGAATGTACCTGTTGTCGGAGTTGTTCCGTACGGTCATTTTATGATTGACGATGAGGACAGCCTGTCGGAACGTTTTGAAAATAAGACTGTAAATGTGATTGATATTGCGGTTGTACGTTTTCCACGAATTTCAAACTTTACCGATTTTAACGTGTTTGAATGCATAGACGGTGTGTCGGTAAGGTATGTTAATAATGTGAGTGAAATCGGTAATCCCGATATGATTATACTTCCCGGAAGTAAAAATACTGTTGCCGACCTTTTATGGATGAGGGAAAACGGTATTGAAACGGCAGTTAAAAAAAGTAAATGCCCTATTTTCGGTATATGTGGCGGTTATCAAATGCTTGGTGAAAAAATCACCGATACAGACGGTGTGGAAAACGGCGGAAGTGTTCGCGGTATGGGACTTTTGCCGATGGAAACGGAGTTTAAAACCGAAAAGACAAGAACGATAGTAAACGGTGTTTTTGAAAATATGACAGGGACACTAAAAAGTCTTAACGGCACTGAATTTGAGGGATATGAAATTCATATGGGTAAAAGTGAATTTAGTGTCCCTTATATGACGAAACTGTCAAACGGCAAGCAAGACGGAATTTCACAAGGTGACGTTTACGGAAGTTATGTACACGGCATATTTGATAAGTGCGCCGATAAAATTGTCAAGTGTTTGTGTGACAAAAAGGGTATAGACAGTACAAAAATCAAGAGCATTAATATGGAGGAACTGAAAGAACGTGAATATGACAGACTTGCCGATACGGTGCGTGAAAGTCTTGATATGGACTTAATATACAAAATTCTAAACAAAGAGGTGTAAAAAATGATACACATATATTGCGGTGACGGCAAAGGCAAAACGACCGCTTCAATCGGTCTTGCGGTGCGTTGCGGCGGTTACGGTAAAAAAGTGCTTTTTATGCAGTTTTTAAAAGGTTCGTATACAGGGGAACTTGAAGTCTTGGGTAAGTGTGAGAATATAAAGGTTATGCGCTGTGACAAAAACTACGGCTTTTTCAGAAGTATGTCCGATAATGACAAAGAAAATATCGTAAAATGCCATAACGAAAATTTACAGTATGCGCTTGATAATATGAATGAATTTGATATGATAGTGCTTGACGAGATTTTTGCGTCATATAATTATGATTTGGTTGATAAGGCGAGTGTGAGAAATATTGTTGAAAATTACGGCGGTGAGCTTGTTATGACGGGCAGAAACCCTGATGAATGGTTTTGTGAAAGAGCCGACTATATTTCTGAAATTAAAAAGATAAAGCACCCATATGACAAGGGAATTGTTGCAAGAGAGGGGATAGAATATTAATGGAATTTGAAAACGTATTGCCGTCAGAAATCGAAAAGAGGAGTTTTGAAATCATAGAGAGCGAACTTCCGTACGATATAGAAAAAACGATTAAACCGATTGTTAAACGTGTTATTCATACAACCGCCGATTTTGATTATCTTGACAATTTGTGTTTTTCGAAAAACGTGGTTGAGATTATAAAGACCGCGATAAAGAACGGTGCGGATATTGTAACCGATACGCAAATGGCACGTTCGGGAATAAACAAAAAACGTCTTGCGTCATACGGCGGAGAGGTGCATTGTTTTATGTCCGACGAGGACGTTGCAAAAGCCGCAAAGGAAAACGGCACTACAAGAGCCGTTGCGAGTATGGAAAAAGCGTCAAAACTTGAAAAAGACGTGATTTTTGCTGTGGGAAATGCACCGACCGCACTTATAGAACTTGATAAACTCATAAAGAACGGTAAAATCAATCCGATTGCGATAATCGGTGTACCTGTCGGCTTTGTGAATGTTGTGCAGGCAAAAGAATTGATTATGACATCGGGTGTGCCGTATATAGTAGCAAGAGGCAGAAAAGGCGGCTCAAATGTGGCCGCCGCAATCTGTAATGCAATTATTTATGATTTAAAAACCGATTGATTTAAGGCTGTCTTTAAGTGTTTTGGCACTGCTTCTAAGGCCTTGAAGTTCGGTTTCGTTAAAAGGAACGTCAAGTATGCGTTCAACACCGTAACCCGAAACTTGTGTCGGAACACTGAGCGAAATATCTTCAATTCCGTATTCGCCGTTTAAGACGCTTGAAATGGTGAGAACAGAATTTTCACCGCCGGAAATACATTCGACAATTCGTGCAACTGCTGTCGCTATTGCGTAGTAGGTTGCACCTTTTTTTTGTATAATTTCGTATGCGGAGTTTTTAACTTCGTTGTACATCGCTTGTAAATCTTCATCTGTACACTTGCCGTAATGCTCAAAAAAACTTTTTATACTCATACCGGCAATGTTTGTAATGCTCCATGCCGCAACTTCACTGTCACCGTGTTCACCGATAATGTATGTGTGGCAGTAACGCGCGTCAATTCCTGTATGTTTGCTGATAAGATATTTCAGTCTTGAAGTGTCAAGAACCGTACCCGAGCCGATAATTTGCTGCTTAGGAAGTCCCGAAAGTTTGTAGGTGACGTATGTCAGAATATCGACAGGGTTTGTGACGGTAAGAAGTATTACGTCTGTCGGCGCGTACTTCATAACATTTTCAACTATACTTTTAAAAATTTCGGTATTTCGTTTTAACAGGTCAATTCGTGTTTCGCCGACTTTTTGGTTTACCCCTGCTGTTATAACGACTATATCGGCGTCGGCACAGTCTTTCCAATCTCCGCTGTAAACGCTTACAGGCTTTAGAAAAGATGTGCCGTGAGCCATATCAAGAGCGTCACCGTCGGCTTTGTCTTTGTTTACGTCAATCAATACAATTTCTCTGAAAAAACCGTCAAGCATTATTGTGTATGCGGTCGTAGAACCCACAAAACCGGCACCGACTACTACTATTTTTCCTCTTAACATAAAAATTTCCGCCTTTCGTTTTGTGTTATTATTTGCAAGTATGATTAATTATATTCGGATAATTTTGCTTTTCTTAATTTATAAGTATTTCGTAGCGGACGATCATCGGTCGTCCGAAATAAAACATATAGGAAAAAATTTTAATTTTTTTACTATATGAAAATGTTGACAAAACGACAATATAGGAGTAAGATAAGGACATTAAAAATCCTATATCCCATAGGAAAAGTATGAATAGCAAAGGAGGCAACGATTATGAGAGAAAATTTGAACAGAAAAAGCATGGTATATAGAAAGATGTGTTGCCGAATGTGTATGGCTCAGAGGTGATAAAAAATAAATTTTATATTATAGCGAGGTAATGAATTTATGAAAAAGAAAATTTTTAGTATATTATTAACATCAATTTTGGCGGTAACGGTACTTGCAGGCTGCGGAAACAGTGCAGACACAAGTACAGAAAAGTCGGTTAAGATAACGAACGTATCATACGACCCTACAAGAGAATTATACAGTGCGTACAACGAACTTTTCGCAGAGTATTGGCAAGGGCAAACAGGACAGGACGTTGAAGTTATACAGTCACACGGCGGCAGCGGTAAGCAAGCACTTGAAGTTGCAAACGGAAACGAGGCAGACGTTGTAACGCTTGCACTTGAATATGACGTAAAGGCAATACAAGACGCAGGACTTATAGAGGACGGCTGGATAAATGAATTTGACAAAGACAGTTCACCTTACACTTCAACAATCGTATTCCTTGTAAGAAAAGGCAATCCGAAAAATATCAAGGATTGGGGCGACCTTGTTAAAGACGGCGTCGGAGTTATAACACCTAATCCGAAAACTTCGGGCGGTGCAAGATGGAATTACCTTGCGGCTTGGGCATATGCCGATAAACTTTACAACGGTGACGAAACACAGATTGAGGCATTTATAAAGAAGTTATACGAAAACGTGCTTGTACTTGATTCGGGAGCAAGAGGTGCTACAACATCATTTGTTGAAAACAATCAAGGCGATGTACTTATCGCTTGGGAAAATGAGGCATTCCTATCGGTTCAGGAAAATCCCGATGAATATGAAATCGTAACGCCGAGCATAAGCATTTTGGCTCAGCCGTCTGTTGCGGTGGTTGATGAGGTGGTTGACCAAAGAGGTACAAGAGATGTTGCAGCGGAATATTTAAGTTATTTATATTCCGATAAGGCACAGAGAATTGCAGGCGACAATTTCTACCGTCCGTCAAACCCTGATATATTAAACGAATATGCAGATACATTTGACCTTAACATAAACCTTGTAACAATACAAGACTTCGGCGGTTGGGACGAAGTACAGAAAAAGCATTTTGATGACGGCGGAGTATTTGACCGCATTTATGAAAAAACAGATAAGTAAAGAAGGAATGTAAATGAAAGCAAAGAAGAAAAGAGTAATACCCGGTTTCGGACTTTCAATGGGCGTGACAATTACAATATTGAGTTTAGTTGTTCTTATACCGTTGGCGGCACTTGTGATTTACACATCAAGAATGCACCTGAGCGATATTATCGAAACAATTACACGTCCGCGTGTTCTTGCAAGTTTTAAGGTAACTTTCCTCACTGCGCTTATCGCATCAATAATAAATTCGATTATGGGCGTCATACTTGCCTGGGTGCTTGTAAGATATGATTTTCCGTTTAAACGTGTTCTTGACGGAATGATTGAACTTCCGTTCGCACTTCCGACAGCTGTTGCCGGTTTGGCTCTTACAAACCTTACAACAGAAGAAGGACTTATAGGAAAATTATTCGCACCGTTCGGTATAAAAATTGCACATACAAGAATCGGAATTGTAGTGGCGTTAATATTTATCGGCATACCGTTCGTTGTAAGAGCGGTACAGCCTGTACTTGAAAAGCTTGATCCGTCATATGAGGAGGCGGCAGGGGCGCTTGGTGCAAACAGAGGAACGATATTTCGTAAAGTAGTTTTACCCGAAATAATTCCTCCTGCACTTACAGGCTTTGGCTTGGCACTCGGAAGATGTATAGGAGAATACGGCAGTGTAATTTTTATAGCAGGCAACAAGCCTTATGAAACGGAAATAACACCGCTTATAATTATGTCGGAATTACAGGACTTTGACTATAACAGTGCAACGGCAATAGCACTTGTGATGCTTGCATTCTCATTTGCAATATTGTTCATTGTAAATCTTATTCAGGCGAGAAACACAAAAATATTAAAAGGAGGAAGATAGTATGCAGAAAAATGAAGGCAGTAAGGTTGTTAAATGGATATTGATTGCCGTCAGCGTATTATTCGCATTTGTATTCTTAATTCTTCCGCTTTATACGGTTATATCCGTTGCACTTCGTAACGGTGTAGGAAAATATTTTCAGTACATAACCGATAAAGATACGATAAGCGCGGTAAAGCTTACCGCAAAAGCAACTTTGTCGGCACTTGTTGTAAACACATTCTTCGGACTGTTTGCGGCATGGTTCTTGACAATGTTCCGGTTTAAAGGCAAAAAGGTTTTGACAACTCTTATTGATATTCCGGTAACGGTTTCACCTGTTATAGCAGGTTTGATATTCATATTGGTATTCGGCAGACAAAGCGTGCTTTATCCTTATTTACAGCAAGCCGGTATAAAAGTAGTGTTTGCCGTACCGGGAATTATATTGGCAACGATATTTGTAACGTTTCCGTTTATATCAAGAGAAATTATACCGATACTTGAGGAACAGGGCACAGAGGAAGAAGCGGCGGCACTTATGGGTGCAAGCGGATTTATGATTTTCAGAAAAGTAACATTCCCTCATATAAAATGGGCATTGCTTTACGGAGTGGTACTCTGTACGGCAAGAGCGATGGGTGAATTCGGTGCGGTATCAGTCCTTTCGGGACATTTGAGAGGTAAAACGAATACGCTTCCGTTGCAGGTTGAAATACTTTTCGGCGACAATAAATATGTACCAGCATTTGCGGTAGCGTCAATACTTGTGATTTTGGCAGTGATTATTTTGATAATCAGAAGTATTGTTGAATACAAAGGAAAGAAGGCGGAATAGAGTGTACGTTGAATTAAAAAATATAAATAAAAACTTCGGCGATTATAAAGCGTCGGACAATGTCAACTTCGGCGTTGAAAAGGGTAAACTTATCGGTCTTTTAGGTCCGAGCGGCAGCGGTAAGACAACTATTCTGCGAATGATTGCGGGTCTTGAAACTCCAGACAGCGGCGATATTATAATAGACGGTGTGAGAGTAAACGACCTTGCGGCAAGCAAGAGAGGGATTGGCTTTGTATTTCAGAATTACGCACTGTTTCGGTATATGACGGTGTATGATAATATCGCATTCGGTCTTAGAGTTCAGAAAGCCGATAAAAAGAAGATAGACGAGAGAGTAAGAGAACTTATTAAGCTTATCGGTCTTGAGGGGTTGGAAAAACGTTATCCGAGTCAGCTTTCGGGCGGTCAAAGACAGAGAGTGGCATTCGCAAGAGCGCTTGCACCTAATCCACAGCTTTTACTTCTTGACGAACCGTTTGCGGCGATTGACGCAAAGGTAAGAAAAGAGCTTAGAAGCTGGCTTAGAGAAATGATTGAAAAGCTTGGAGTTACAAGTATATTCGTAACCCATGACCAAGATGAGGCAATCGAAGTTGCAGACGAAATTATAATAACAAATAAGGGTAGAATTGAACAGACGGGAACACCTATTGAAATTTATCACAATCCGAAAACAGCATTTACAGCATCGTTTTTCGGAGAAACAACATTCGTTGATGATTATTTAAAGTTTCATAATTTTGAGCATATTGAAAATGTCGAAAAAGCAATCGTAAGACCTGAATTTGTTAAAGTGACAAAGAAAAACGAAGTACAGAAATACAAAAGCTCCGCATCTCACGGAGTTACGAAAAATGTATTGTTCAGAGGCGACAGTATAGAAGTAGTCGTAGACGTGGACGGTACGGAACTTAAAGCCAGACGCGGTCTTGACGAACAGGCGATTGAAGTCGGTGAAGAAGTTGACGTATTCTTGTACAGAATATTTGTTACGGTAGGTGATAAGGCATACTTGCTTGACAATAAATCAATTTCGGAGGATTCATTGGTAATCTGATAAAAGAGGTGTTTATATGACAAATATATTGAAAACCGAAAGATTAAAAACAGATATTTTAATTATAGGCGGCGGTACTGCCGGTTGCTATGCGGCGGTTACTGTCGCAGAACATTCCGACGCTAAGGTGCTTATATGTGAAAAGGCACATATAAAGAGAAGCGGCTGTCTTGCCGCAGGTGTCAATGCACTTAACGCATACATAACAGAGGGACGTGTTCCGCAGGATTACGTTGATTATGCAAAAAAGGACGCGGACGGAATTGTAAGAGAAGATTTACTTCTTACAATGTCCGAAAAGCTGAATGAAGTCGTAGACAGACTTGAAAAACTCGGACTTGTTATTTTGAAGGACGAAAACGGAAAGTATGTGACAAGAGGTAACAGAAACCTTAAAATCAACGGTGAAAATATAAAGCCTATTTTGGCAGAGGCGGCATTGCAAAAAGAAAATGTATCGGTGCTTAATCGTGTAAATATTATTGATTATGCGGTTGAGGGTAACAGGATAAAGGGTGCATACGGTATAGGTATTGAAAACGATACGTTTTACATAATTGAGGCGAAAGCGGTTATAATCGCAACAGGCGGTGCGGCCGGTCTTTACAAGCCGAATAATCCCGGATTTTCACGTCATAAAATGTGGTATCCGCCGTTTAATACGGGTGCCGGATATGCAATGGGTATAAAAGCCGGTGCGGAAATGACGACATTTGAAATGCGATTTATAGCACTTCGCTGTAAAGATACAATCGCCCCGACAGGTACTTTGGCACAAGGTGCGGGTGCAAAGCAAATAAATTCGCTCGGAGAGGTTTACGAAACAAAATACGGTCTTACAACCTCCGAGAGAGTGTACGGAACGGTGAATGAAAATATTGAGGGCAGAGGTCCTTGCTATCTTCGTACAGAGGGTATATCCCAAGAGGCAAGCGAGGATTTGAAAAAGGCTTATCTGAATATGGCACCGTCACAGACTCTTAAATGGATTGAAAGCGGTAAAAATCCGTCGGAGCAAAATGTTGAAATAGAGGGTACAGAGCCTTATATCGTAGGCGGTCACACCGCGAGCGGTTATTGGGTGGATACAAAGAGAAGAACTACCGTAAAAGGCTTGTATGCCGCAGGTGACGTTGCAGGAGGTTGTCCGCAGAAATACGTTACAGGTGCGTTGGCAGAGGGCGAAATTGCGGCACTTACCGCAATTTCGGAACTTGGCGAAATAAGTGCGATTGACGAAAGCGACATTGAACGTCACCTATCGGAAGTGACAGATTTCCTTTACGGAAACACTGACGGAACATTCACGACAGAACAGCTTGAAGAGGCAATGCAGACCGTTATGGATTCGTATGCAGGCGGTATCAAGACAAATTATCGCTTTAATGAAAAACAGCTTGACATAGCCGATACGAAAATCCGTCAAATCTATCAGCTTTCAGAAAAACTTCACGCAGAAGATTTTCAGGAACTTATGTATATATATGAACTTCGTGAAAGACTTGTCGTTGCAAGGAGTGTTATAGCACATCTCAAAGCGAGAAAGGAAACACGTTGGCACAGTTTTGCGGAAAATCTTGATTATCCGAATAAGGATAATGAAAACTTTAACAAATACGTCAATTCACGTCTTAAAGACGGTGAAATAGAAATTATACTTCGTGACCTTGTGGAAGGGGGCAGAACATATGAGCATAATGATTGATAAAAGCAAATGTATAGGTTGCGGAAAATGCTGTATGGTATGTCCGGGAAGTCTTATAAAAAAGGACGGAGATAATAAAGCATTTATAAAGTACCCGAAAGATTGCTGGGGCTGTACTTCCTGTATCAAGGAATGTCCTATGCACGCAATATCGTTTTATCTCGGTGCGGATATAGGCGGTATGGGAAGTAAGGTACATACAGAGGAAAACGGCGATATTTTGAAATGGGTAATTGAAAAATATGACGGCACGGTTTCCGAAATAGACATAGACAGAAAAGAATCAAATAAGTATTAAGGGACACTAAAAGGAGGGACACTAAATGAGTGAATTATCACATCTTGATGAGCTTGAAGCAGAAGCAATATATATTATAAGAGAGGTAGCGGCAGAGTGTGAAAAGCCTGTAATGCTATACTCAATCGGTAAGGACAGTTCGGTAATGTTGCACCTTGCAATGAAGGCATTTTATCCTGAAAAACCGCCGTTCCCGTTTATGCACATAGACACAACTTGGAAGTTTAAGGATATGATTAAATTCCGTGACGATACCGCAAAGAAACTCGGTATTGAAATGATTGTGTATTCAAATGAGGAAGGTATAAAGCAAGGTATCAATCCGTTTGACCACGGTGCGGCTTATACTGATATAATGAAAACACAGGCATTAAAGCAGGCGCTTACAAAGTACGGCTTTACAGCGGCATTCGGCGGCGGCAGACGTGACGAAGAAAAATCGCGTGCAAAGGAAAGAATTTTCTCATTCAGAAATGAGGCACAGGCTTGGAACCCTAAAAATCAACGTCCTGAAATGTGGAAACTTTACAACACTAAGATTAACAAGGGCGAAAGTATGAGAGTATTCCCGATTTCAAACTGGACAGAAAAAGATATTTGGCAGTATATCAAGCGTGAAAAGATTGATATTGTACCGCTTTACTTTGCGGCAAAAAGACCTGTTGTTGAACGTGACGGTAATCTTATAATGGTTGATGACGACAGATTACCTCTAAAAGAGGGAGAAGTGCCTGAATACAAATCGGTAAGATTCAGAACACTTGGCTGTTATCCGCTTACAGGCGGTATAGAATCGACTGCTGATACGCTTGACGAAATTATTGAAGAAACACTAAGTGCGGTATCTTCCGAAAGAACTTCAAGAGTTATAGACAATGAGGCGGCAGGAAGCATGGAACGCAGAAAAAGGGAGGGTTATTTCTAATATGAACGGATTACTTAAATTTATAACTTGCGGAAGCGTTGACGACGGTAAGTCAACACTTATAGGACATATCCTTTACGACTCAAAACTTCTTTATGCCGATCAGGAGAAAGCGTTGGAGCTTGACAGTAAAGTAGGCAGCAGAGGCGGAGCGATTGACTACTCACTTTTACTTGACGGACTTATGGCCGAAAGAGAACAAGGTATAACGATTGACGTTGCATACCGCTATTTCACAACCGATAACAGAAGCTTTATCGTTGCCGATACACCCGGACACGAAGAATATACAAGAAACATGGCAGTAGGTGCGTCATTTGCGGACTTGGCTGTAATTCTTATCGACGCGTCACAAGGCGTGCTTGTTCAAACAAGACGTCATGCGAGAATTTGTAAGCTTATGGGTATACGTTACTTTGTGTTTGCCGTAAATAAGATGGACCTTGTAAAGTATGATAAAAATGCTTATGATAAAATCGTAGGACAGATTGAAGAATTGAAAAATGAATTGTCACTTGAAAACGTTAAGATAATTCCGTTGTCTGCAACAGAGGGTGACAATGTAACGGTTAAATCGGAAAACATCACTTGGTATGACGGCGAACCGCTTTTGGAATATCTTGAAAATGTAGATATAAGCGAAGAAAATGCGGAACAGGGATTTTATCTCCCTGTACAGAGAGTCTGCCGACCGAACCACACATTCAGAGGTTTTCAAGGTCAGATTGAATCGGGCAGCATAAATGTCGGTGACGAGATTACAACATTGCCGAGCAATGAAAGTGCTCATGTAAAAGAAATTTATGTAGGTGACAAAAAATCAGAAACTGCATTTAAAGGTCAGCCTGTCACAATTACTCTTGACAAAGAAGTTGACGTTTCAAGAGGGTGTGTGCTTGTAAAGGGTACAAACCTTGCACCTTATAAGCGTCTTACAGCGTCACTTTTGTGGATGGACGATGAGCCTTTGACAGTCGGAAAAGACTATCTTGTAAAGATTGGTACAAAGACAATCGCAGGTATAGTCGCAGGTATTGATTATGCGATTGACGTTAATACAGGTGAGCATATCAATGCGGAAACAATAGGCAAAAACGGTATTGCGGTATGCGAAATTTTGCTTACAGAGGCTGTTGTTGCAGACTTGTTTGAAGAACACAGAACACTCGGTGAATTAATTCTTATTGACCGTGTGACAAATATGACTTCGGCTTGCGGTGTTGTTGACGAACTTAAAGAAAAGGGCGGTTCTTTCTCGGACAGAGCATCGTTTAAGTTTGAAAACCTTGAGGCAAGAGGCGATATTTTTGAAGAATTCTATTACGATCCACAGAGCTTGTCAGTACTTAAATATCAACCTGTTGACAAGACTTATACTGTCGGTGACAAAATTCCGACAGAGGGTGAAAGCTATAAATATCCTGACAGCTTTGATATAATTGTACTTCGTGACGGGGTTACGGTTAAAATCAGAAATAAGAAGATAAGCGATATTATCGAAACAAAGGATTATGAATACGACGGTTACCCTGTCATTAACGGACGCGGTTTTGAAATTAAGGCTGATTCAAGAGGAAAAGTTGTGAACTTCCTTAGGGAATATGCAACAAGAGATGACGAAAACAAATTCTTTGAAAAATGGTTAAACTTTAATACATACAGAAAAGTTACCGTAAAATAAAAAATAAAGGCTGTCGGCGAAATGCCGACAGCCTTTTGTATTACATAATTTTAGCGGAAACAAGTTCTTTTTCATTATCCGAAACAAATTTTGAAAAAACGTAAAGCATTGCAAGAAGTGCTTTATCGTCGATTTCATCACATGAAATTTTGTGATTTGTAATCAAACCTTTGAGTTTGTTATTTATCAGAATATCGAATTTATTGAATTTACTTCGTCTTATACAAAGTTCACCGAAAAAGCTTTCAGCCTCAATATAAAATTCAATCGGGGGTGTTACGAAAATATCGTAAAGCTTCTTTAAAGCAGAGCCGTTTGTTTCGGTGTCGTTCCATTTGTAGTCTGCCCACGCGTAAAATTCGTTTTGTGTTTCGTGTTCGGTAAAGACGTATTTAATGCGTTTGTCGAGCGGTTTAGGGTCGATTTTTACGGAATAAACAATTTCACCGATGTTGTTACAGACAGAATATTCACCGTATGTTTTCAGGTTTTTCTTTATTATAAATTCTGTTTGATTTTCGGTATTTAATATATATGATTTAAAAAATATTTTCTTTATCTTCAATTCCATAAAACAACAACTCCGTTCATAAAAATTGTTTTTATAAAATTATATAATATATACGGTTAAATGACAATACAAAAAAATTAAAAAAAATTCCTATATTAAATTGACAATAAAAAAAATATGTGTTATGATTAAACCTATCGGATAAGTATGATATAAAAATGCGGTGTGAGAAGGGGATTATATGTACAAGGTATTGCTTGTTTTTAAGGATGAAAATATTTCTGAAAAGATAAAAAGAATGAATATTTGGGGCGAAAATTCGGCATTTGAAATATCGTCGGTCGCAAAAGACGGTGCGGCGGCTTATGATGAGGTTAGAAAACAGCACTATGATTTGGCAGTCATGCAAACGGATATTGACGGAATGGACGGACTTCAGCTTTTAAGGCACATCAGAGGTGAAAGGCTGTGTTCGTGCGTGGTGCTTTTCAGCAGTGAGCCGAATTTTGAAAATGCAAGACAGGGTATAATTTACGGTGCGTTTGATTATCTTACAGAGCCTTTGACTGAAAAGTCGTTCTGTTCGATTTTCGACCGCATAGAGAACAGAACTGACAAGAAGGAAGAAGTTTATCATTCCGAAGAAATACTCAGTTGTATAGAACAGCACGGCGGCAATCTTGAAAAACAGCTTGCCGATACACGCACTGATATATACAATATTGCTACAGATAACGTGCTTGCGGAAAATGCGGTTATCAGCACATACGACAATGTTGTAAACGAACTTTTCAAGCAAAACGAATGGCTTGATTTGTATATTCCGCATATTGATGTCAAGGAGTATGTGGGGATAGAGAGAACCGAGGACGCCGAAAGGGCGGTTATCGAAACTGCAAACGAAGTGTGGGAATTATATCCCAAAGTTCAAAATCCGCAAATGCAGGATGTTATATTATACATATTGAACAATCCGGAAAGTGACCTAAAACAAAAGACTATTGCGTCTAAGCTGTATATGAACAGTTCATATTTAAGTACGGTGTTCGCAACACAGACAGGTATGCGCTTTGTGGATTATATCACAACTGTACGATTAAAGCGTGCAGGGTGGTTACTGAAAAATACGGAAATGAAAATCACCGAAATCGCATTGAGACTTGATTATAAGGACGTCGGATATTTTTCGCAACTTTTCAAAAAGCAATACGGCATTGTTCCGTCACAGTACAGGTTGCCGGATAATTATAATTATCAGATTTAAACTTGTATAATGACGGATTTAATAGTATAATGTTACTAAAAAAGAAAAAAGGAGCGAATTAATGAAACTGAAAAATATATTGATTTTAATACTTTGTATAGTACTTTGTCCGCCGATAGTAATGGCGGTAAGTGACAATACGGTGTACACCGAATTTACCGGCGGAAACAGTTCGAGCACAGGAAACGGAACAGAACAATCGCCTTATAATCTGTTTGAGGACGCATTAAATGCCGTTGAGGACGGCGGTACAATATGTGTCGGCGAAAAAGGCGCATTTGTAAACAGCAGTGACGATAAACCGCTTGTAATAAACAAAAATGTTACAATCACTTCAAAAAGCGATACCGCACCGGAGATTTCAATACGCAAAGCGGGTGTGGTTTTGGGCGGAAACGTGAGTTTTAAAAATGTGGTTTTGTCGCTTGTAAACGGCAATCACGCACTGATTGCGGCAAACGGATATACACTTACGCTTGACAATGTTACATATTTTCAAAATACAAGGGAAGTACATATTGTAGGCGGTACGTTGTACGACAAAAACGGTGTGAGCCTTAGTCCGACGGTCGGAGAAAAAAGCAAGATAGTTTTAAACGGTAATAAAACGCATTTCGGAAATATTTATGCCGGAAGTATCAACGGCAGTTTTGATAAAGATGTTGAAATTGATATAAACGATGTGACGGGTAAAAATATCGGTAAGGTGTATTCTTGCGGAGCGAAAGAGGGTTATTATAATTCCGATAATTTCCTTGATCCGAATAATGAGCCGACCGCACCGACTGCCGATTCGGCAGTATATGGAGTGACGGGCAATGTGAATATTAATTTGAGCAACAGTCCTATTTGTGAGATTGACGGCGACTGCGGTAGCGGCAGAGCAAATGTCAGTGTGGTAACGGAGTATCAGTACAGCAGTGCAATGAAAAATATAGGTTTGCTTACGGTTGACAGCGGAATGCTTGAGCTTACCGAGATTAATGACGATGTCAACGTAAAGATTAATTCAAACGGAATTTTGGATATGTCAAACTTGGGTGAATGCAGTGTAAATGATTTTTACGGCGGAGGTACACTTGTTTTGGCAAAGGACGGATTGCTTACGGTAAACGGTACATTAAGCGGTGTGACAGAATTTCAAACTTCGGGCGGAGTAAATTCTTCGGGTATTGCCGAGTATGACAGGTTATATATTAAGACATCAAAGGGTGACGGAAGTTTTACTTTCAATCCGTATGCCAATCAATCTGATATGACGCTTGACAAGACGGTGGGCGGCTTTAAGACGAGCACTAAAACGAAAGAAGCTGTTGTTTTGAAAAGTTTTGGGATAACAGGGAGTGAATTTAATGACACTTCGCTTGAAGTTAATCAAGGTTATTTTGATATTCCGATTGAAACGGAATTTGAGGGCAGCGGTTTTTATGATATAAGTATGGTACCGCTTGTTTATACTGTTTCATATAATGGTAAAACGTACGGCCCGAGAAATTTAACGTTGACAGATGACGGAAATTATGAGGCTGATTTTAAGAAACTTAATATGTGCTTTGCACCTATAACGGGCAATATAAGCGTTTCGAAATATTCGTCAACGATTGGATTCATGGATGATATTGCAGAGGGCGTGTATGATGTAACGGTTACTGCACCGACTGCAAACGGAAATGTTGAACGTAGCTTTAAACTGATTGTCGGAGTTGTGACACCGACAGCAACACCAACAGTCGAACCAACGGCGACACCGACAGCAACAGCAACACCAACAGTCGAACCAACGGCGACACCGACTGTTAAGCCGACAGTCGAACCGACGGCAACACCGACAGTTAAACCGACCGCCGAACCGACGGCAACACCGACAGTTAAGCCGACCGCCGAACCGACGGCGGCACCGGCTGTAAGCAACAAAGTTGAGTTTACAAAAGACGGTGACAGGGTTAATGCGAAAATTATATTAGACAAGCAAGTGTCGGCGGAAAATATAAAAATGTATGTTGTATACAAAGAAAATGATGTTTTGAAACGAGTTGAAACGGTGAACGTAAATGTTGATTTAACGGCAGAATTTACAATACCGAATGAACTGAAAAATGCAGAAATATCGGTTTATATATGGAATGACAAAATGAACCCGTATATGGATATACAAAAAGTGACGACCGAGCAGTCGTCACTTTTTTAATTTGATGAATATTTGTTTATTTAGTGCGAAAATTCCGCATTTATATTTGAATTTCATACTTGTATTTTTAAAAACAAGTTTTCGGTACATCAAACGAAATTGTTTATAAAGCTCTTTGATTTTATAGTTTTCTCCTAAAATGCCGTAACCTTTAACAATACTGTACATTGCCATAGAAAGAGCCTTTTCGGCGAGGTGGTATTCTTTTCTGTTAAAGAAAAATTGACAACGGTCAAGCATACCTTCGGTGGCGTCAAGGTTTTTTATTTTAAATTGTGTGTTCATAATACTTCCGGTACGCTGAAGATAAAAATAATAAGGCTTTTTTGAAACGGCAAGTGCTTTGCATTGACTTATAATTTGATGTACAACAAATTCGTCCTCGTGCAATTTACCGATAGGAAAACGTACGTTATCCCAAAGATTACGTTTATATAGCTTTGCCCACACAGTGACATAATAAATTCTTGTGTCAGTGTAAAAGTAATCCCAAAATGTATCGGTCGATATAATTCCGTCCGGTACTGTTACGGTATTGAGGGTTGAAAGATTACCGTTTTCATCAAAATCTGTATAACCGCACATTGATATATCTGCATTACCGATTTGATTTAAAAGAAATTCAATCATATTCGTGTCGGTGTAATCATCGGAATCGACAAACATTACATAATCGCCGTGCATATTGTCAAGCCCTGTGTTTCGGGCAGATGATAAACCGCCGTTTGCTTGGTGGATTACGGTTATTCTGTTATCCTTTTCTGCGAGAGTATCACATATCATCGGCGAACTGTCTGTTGAGCCGTCATCAATAAGTATTATTTCAAGATTTTTATATGTTTGATTTACTATGCTCATAACGCATTTTTTAAGATATTTTTCGGTATTATATACCGGTATTATAATTGTTATTAATTTCATATTTTCCACCTGCCTTTATATAAAAATTATAACTGATTATAATAATTAAGTCAACAAAATCATAAACATAAATATACTAAGGCTAACGACACTTTGTACGATTTTATAGCGGAAAGGATATGAATATATTATGTTTCGAGGATATAATTTAAAACAAAAAGAAGTTGTGAATATAAAGACGGCGGAGCGGCTTGGACGCATCAGTGACGTGGAGATAAGCGAGAGTACGGGGAACATCGAAGCTATAATAGTTCCGCGAAAAGGGTGCTGCTTGGCAAGGCTTTTCGGAGGCGGTGAACTTGTCATTCCGTGGAGCGCTATTGAGGTGGTTGGGGAAGATTTGGTTCTTGTACGATTTTTTGATATTGATAATGAAAAATTATCTTGAAAAAAATTATCGAATAGTATATAATAATACCATAAATACTATACATAAAGGAGAAACACAAATGAGATGTCCATATTGCGGATTTGCCGAAAGTAAGGTCATTGATTCAAGACCTACCGAAGAAAGCAATTCCATCAGAAGAAGACGTGAGTGCTTAAAATGTCAAAAGCGTTTCACTACATACGAAAAGCTTGAGGCGATTTCGCTTGCGGTTATAAAGAAAGATCAGTCACGTCAGCAGTATGACAGAGGAAAAGTGTTAAAAGGAATAATTACGGCTTGCGAAAAACGTCCTATATCTCTATCGCAAATGGAACAGATTGCGGACGATATTGAAAGTGAATTGTATCAGTCAATGACGCGTGAAATCGAAAGCACCGCTATCGGTGAAAAGGTTATGGAAAAGCTTAAAAAACTTGATGAAGTTGCCTATGTACGTTTTGCGTCTGTGTACAAAAGTTTTGATGACATAGATACGTTTATGGCAGAATTGCAGGGACTTATCGATGATAAAAAAGATTGATTTGCATACGCATTCAACTGCGTCCGACGGTACGTTTACTCCGTCGGAGGTTGCGCATAAAGCACATAAAAAAGGACTCAGTGCCGTTGCACTTACAGACCACGATACGATAAACGGACTTGCCGAGTTCAAATGTGCTTGCGGTGAATACGGAATTGAGGGTATATCCGGCGTTGAAATAAGTGCAAAGTACGAAAAAGAAATGCACATAGTCGGCTTGTTTATTGATGAAAACGATACGGAACTTGCCGAAAAACTTGACGAACTAAAAAATGCAAGAGAAGTGCGTAACAAAAAAGCACTTGAACTTGTGAACGGGCAAGGTATGGAAATATCGGTTGACGATATACTGTCGCAAAAAGACGGTGCAACGCTTTTGAATACAGGCAGAGCACATATTGCCCATGCTATGGTGAAGAAGGGGTATGTTGCGTCAGTAGACGAGGCATTCAAAAAGTATCTCAGCAAGGGTATGAGCTGTTATGTCCCGAGAAAAACATATTCGCCGAAAGAAAGTATTGAAATGATTAAAAATGCAGGCGGTTTGGCGATTTTGGCACACCCTGTTTATATTACGGAAGATTACGACAAATTGTATTCGCTTTTGAAACAATTAAAGGAATACGGACTTGACGGTACGGAATGTCTATATAACTGCTATTCCGAAGAATTTTCAAAAATGTGTTTTGATATATGCGATAAATTAGGACTTGTAAAGTCCGGAGGAAGTGATTTTCACGGCGGTAATAAGCCTGATGTGGAGCTTGGAAAAGTTTCGGGCGGTTATGTGCCTTATGAATTTTTGCTGAATATGAAAGAACAAAGGGGTCTAATGTAATAGACCTCTTTATTTGTAAGAAAGGACTTGATAAAATGGAACGAACTATTGCGGCAATTTCCACTCCGCAGGGTAACGGCGGTATAGCCGTTATAAGAATAAGCGGTAATGACGCTGTTAAGGTTGCGGACAAGGTTTTCTTCGGAAGTAAAAGACTTGCCGATTGCGATACACATACCGTTCATTACGGTTTTATAAAAAACGAAAAGGGTGAAAAGGTTGACGAAGTGCTTGCAACGGTTATGCTTGCACCGAAAACTTTTACGCGTGAAGATGTTGTGGAAATCAGCACTCACGGAGGAAGTACAGCGTCAAGAGCGGTACTTGATACGATTATAAGAGCAGGCGCGTATATGGCAGAGCCCGGTGAGTTTACGAAACGTGCATTTTTGAACGGACGTATAGATTTGTCACAGGCAGAGGCGGTAATTGATATTATAAATTCAACAAACGAACTTGCACAGCGAAACGCACTTTCACAGCTTGAGGGTTCACTTTCAAAAGAAATCGAAAATGTAAGAAATGAGCTTGTTCACCTTGCCGCACAAATGCAAGTCACGATAGATTATCCGGATGAAGATTTGGAGGATATTACGACTGACGATATAAGAAATGTTGCGCATGACTGCAAAAACAGAGTGAATAAACTTTTGTCAACCGCCGACAGCGGTAAAATATTGCGTGACGGTATAAAGACGGTTATAGTAGGCAAACCGAACGTTGGTAAATCGTCACTTTTAAATTCGCTTGCAAGAGAGGAAAGAGCGATTGTTACCGACATTGCGGGAACAACACGTGATGTTATAGAGGAATATATCAACCTTGACGGAATACCTCTTATGCTTATCGATACGGCAGGTATAAGAAATACCGATGATACGGTTGAAAAAATCGGCGTTGAAAAGTCGATTAAATCTATTGAAAAGGCTGACCTTGTTGTCGTTATGATAGATGGCAGCGGATTTTTCGGTGATGAGGACGTGGAAGTTCTGCACGCGACCAAAAACAAAAAACGAATTGTTCTTATCAACAAAACCGACCTGGGTCAAAGCAAATATGTTGAGGCGGTTAAGGCAAAGGCAAACGGCAGTGTTGTTATTGAAGTGAGTGCGAAAACGGGTATGGGACTTGATATTCTTGCCGATGAAATCAGAAAGGTTTATAATTTCGGCGAGATTGCAAGAGAGGACAGCGCCGTTATAACAAATATGCGTCACAAGACGGCACTTATAAAAGCAGGCGAGGCACTCGGACGGGTTGTTGAGGCTATTGATATGAATATGCCGTCTGATATTGCATCGATTGATATTAATATCGCCATTGACGCACTTGGCGAAATTACGGGCGAAACTGTGTCGGACGATATTGTTACGGCGATATTCCACAGCTTTTGCGTGGGTAAATAGTCGAGTGAAATTGTTAGAAAATTCACAAGCCAAAATAAAGCAATTTTTTAAGATATTTACTTGAAAAAGACGAAAAAAAGGTATATAATAAAAAGAGGTAAAAAATTATAAAGAGAAAAAGGAGTTTTGTGTAATGAGTACATTCATAGAACAATTAAAGGAAAGAGCCAAAAAGGACATCAAAACTATCGTTCTTGCAGAGGGCGAAGAAATCAGAACTTTGAAGGCTGCTGAAATGGTAAAAAAAGAGGGCTATGCAAAGATTATTCTTGTAGGTAACCCTGACAAAATAAAGGCAATGGCTGGCGCTGAAAATCTTGATATTGACGGTATCAAAATTGTTGACAGCGAAAACAGTGAAAAGAACGAAGAATACGCAAACGTATTCTATGAATTGAGAAAGAAAAAGGGCATTACACCTGAACAGGCTGCCGAAACAATCAAAGATCCGTCATATTATGCGGTAATGATGGTTAAACAAGGCGATGCTGACGGTATGGTATCGGGTGCTGTTCACTCATCAGCCGACACAATTCGTCCGTCACTTCAAATTCTAAAGACTGCACCGGGTACAAAGCTTGTATCTGCATTCTTTATTATGAATGTTCCTAACTGCGAATACGGTCACAACGGTACATTTATTTTCGGTGACTGTGGTCTTAACCAAGATCCGACTGCTGACGAAGTAAGTGAAATCGCTATTTCATCAGCTGCATCATACAAACAGCTTATCCAAGACGAACCGAGAGTTGCAATGCTTTCATATTCTACATACGGCAGTGCAAAGAGTGCCCTTGTTGACAAAATGCAAGAGGCTACAAAGCTTGCAAAGGAAAAGGCTCCTGAATTAAAGCTTGACGGTGAACTTCAGCTTGACGCCGCTATCGTTGACAGTGTTGCTAAGTCAAAAGCTCCTTCATCAGACGTTGCAGGTAGTGCGAATGTACTTATTTTCCCTAACCTTGACGCAGGTAACATCGGTTACAAACTTACTCAAAGACTTGCTAAGGCCGAAGCTTACGGACCTATTCTTCAAGGTATCGCAAAGCCTGTAAACGACCTTTCAAGAGGCTGCAGTGCAGAGGACATTGCGGGTGTTGTAGCAATTACAGCTATACAGGCTCAAAATAATTAATCAAAAAATGAAAGGAATTTTAATATGAAAATATTAGTTATAAATGCAGGTAGTTCATCATTGAAGTACCAGCTTATAGATATGGACAACGAACAAGTTATGGCAAAGGGACTTTGCGAAAGAATCGGTATTGAAGGTTCAAATCTTCAACACACAAATGTTGCAAAGGACGAAAAGACTAAGATTGAAAAGCCGATGAAGGATCACGGTGACGCAATTCAGATGGTTATTGACGCACTTGTTGATGAAAAAATCGGTGTTATCAAGTCAATGGACGAAATCGGTGCAGTCGGTCACAGAGTTGTACACGGCGGTGAAGAATTTGCAGGTTCATGCGTAATTACAGAAGCAGTTATGAAAGCACTTGAAAAGTGTACACCGCTTGCTCCTCTACATAACCCACCGAACATTATCGGTATCAAGGCTTGCCAAAAGATTATGCCTAACACTCCTATGGTTGGCGTATTCGATACAGCATTCCACCAGACAATGCCTCCAAAAGCATATATGTATGCTTTGCCATATGAATACTACAAAAACTACGGTATCAGAAAGTATGGTTTCCACGGTACAAGCCACAAGTATGTTTCACAAAAGGCTGCTGAATTTTTAGGCAAGCCGGCAGAAGACCTTAAGATTGTTACTTGCCATCTTGGCAACGGCTCATCAATTACAGCTGTTGACGGCGGTAAGTGTGTAGATACATCAATGGGATTCACTCCTCTTGACGGTGTGCCAATGGGTACAAGAACAGGTTCGATGGACCCTGCTGTCGTTACATATCTTATCAACCAAAAAGGTATGTCAGCTAAAGATGTTGACGCTCTTATGAACAAGGAAAGCGGAGTTTCGGGTGTTTCGGGCGTATCATCTGATTTCAGAGATTTGTCTGCTGCAGCTAAAGAAGGAAATGACAGAGCACAGCTTGCACTTGATATGTTCTCATATCAGGTTAAAAAAGACATCGGTGCTTATGCTGCCGCTATGGGCGGTGTTGACGCAGTTGTATTCACTGCCGGTGTAGGCGAAAATGACGCGGCTACAAGAACGGCAGTTGTTGAGGGTCTTGACTTTATGGGTATCAAGATTAACGAGGACAAGAACGCTGCAAGAGGTACAGTTGATATTTCAGCTGACGATGCAACGGTTAAGACTCTTGTTATCCCTACAAACGAAGAACTTATGATTGCTATTGACACTAAGAGATTGGTTGAAGGCAAGTAACTGAGAGCCTGACGACAAAATGTCGCCAGCTCCAAAAATCACATCTTGCGATGTGATTTTTGAGTATTTTCAGAGAAAAAATCTAAAGTTCCTCCAAAGTCGAAACTTTAGATTTTAAGTCCTTTCTGCCGCACATGTCGTCAGAAAGGATTTTTAATGAGGTTAGCACCTCAAACTCCCAAGAATAAAGTATACAAAACCACATGGTTTTGTATACAATTTGAATTAATATTGTTTTTTACGGAACATACTGTTTTAGTATGCTCCGTTTTTTTGTGTAAATAATTTGTCGAAATTTGTAGACAAATTATAGTAAAATAGTGTATAATAAGCCGTAGAATGAAGTAATGGCGGTGAAATAATGGACACAAACAATCACAAAGGTCACAGAAAAAGAATGCGTGAGGATTTTGAAAAAGGCGGTTTCAAAACGTGGCAGAAACATAAGGTTTTGGAGTATCTTCTCTACAACGTAATTCCGGTGGCGGATACGAATGATATAGCACATAATTTGATTAAAGAGTGCGGTGGATTTGTGAATGTGTTCCACACTTCTAAAAAACGTCTTATGAGCATAGACGGTGTAGGTGAAAAAACCGCCGATTACATATGTTCGCTCGGTGAATTTATACAGTATTACAATACGGAAAAATATAATACGGACGTGTTTGTTTTAAACAGTGAAACGAGTGAAAATTATTTGTGCAATCTGTTTGACGGCAAAAACCGTGAATGTTGTTATATGATTTGTCTTGATCCGAAAAACAGAATTATTAATCAGGAAATGCTTTTCGAGGGTAGTTTTGAAAGCGTTGAACTTGACGTTGCGAAGGTGCTTAGAAGTGCGGTTAAAAGTGACGCGTCACAGGTTGTATTTACGCACAATCACCCAAGCGGAATTTTAAAACCGTCAAATGCCGATTTGGTTACGACACAGGCTTTGGAGCATACGCTTTTTTTCGCCGGTATAAAAATGCTTGACCATATAATCGTGGCAGACGGCAAATGTATGAGTATTCTGCCGTATTTAAAAGGCAGCGGAATGAATGCGAAGATTAACAGAGAGATAAAGAAAAATAACAGACGATAAAAATGTTAGTGTTAATTTACACAAAAGAACTTTGATTAAAAAGGTCATATTTGGCGTTTGAAAACATTGACTTTATCACAGTGATATGGTAATATATTTTATTATAGATATTACTATAACAAAATACATATTATAATGAAAGAAAAATAAGGGAGGCATAAGAATGGCAAAGGTTGCAATAATGGGCTACGGTACTGTTGGAAGTGGTGTATACGACATAATTAAGACCAACAGTGACAAGCTCAGCCGCAGTGCGAATGGTGAAAGTGTGGATATAAAGTACATTCTTGACATTCGCGATTTTGACGACCATCCCGAAAAAGAACTTTTTACAAAAGAATTCAATGACATACTTAACGATGACGAAGTAAGCGTTGTTGCGGAAGTTATGGGAGGACTTCACCCTGCATATGAATTTACAAAAAGTCTTCTTGAAGCGGGAAAGAGCGTTGTAACGTCTAACAAGGAGCTTGTTGCCACATACGGGACAGAGCTTTTGGAGATTGCCCGAGGGAAAAATGTAAACTACTTCTTTGAGGCAAGTGTAGGCGGCGGTATTCCGATTATAAGACCTATGCATCAATGTCTAACGGCTAACAATATATTGAAGATTGCCGGTATTTTAAACGGTACAACAAACTATATTCTTGACCAGATGATAAGAAAGGGCAAGACTTTTGAAACAGCCCTAAAAGACGCACAAAACAACGGTTTCGCAGAGAGAAATCCTGCCGCCGATATTGAAGGTCACGACGCTTGCAGAAAGATTGCGATTTTGGCGTCACTTGCGTCGGGCAAAATGATTGATTACAATGATATTGATACAGATGGTATAACAAACATCACTCTTGACGATGTTAAATATGCCGCTGCTATGGATTCAGTTATAAAACTTATCGGATATGCACAGTTTGACGAAAACGGCAAGGTTTACTCAATCGTATCACCTATGGTGATAAAAAACAGCAGTCCTCTTGCCGGTGTTGACGGTGTATTCAATGCCATTATGGTTACAGGCGATTGCGTAGGCGATGTAATGTTCTACGGTAAGGGCGCAGGTAAACTTCCTACTGCAAGTGCTGTTGTTGCCGACGTTGTTGACGCGGTTAAGCACAGCGACAGAAGTAAGAAGATTTTCTGGGAAAAGCCGGCTGGAAATATTATGGCTGATATTAATTCAAAGAAGTTTGAATACTTTGTAAGAACAACTGATTCTGCAGAAAATGTTCAGAAAATATTCGGAAAGTGCGAATTTGTCGATAATATTATAGACAATGAGTCAGCGTTTGTGACTTCACCGCTTACTAAATCTGAGGTTGAAGAAAAACTTGCTAAGCTGTCTGATGTTGTGGCAAACATTCGTGTAATGGATTAATGATTAAATTAAGAGTGCCTGCAACCAGTGCAAATATGGGTGCAGGTTTTGATACTCTCGGTGTGGCTGTTGGTTTGTATAACCGAATGATGATTGAGGAAATTCCCGAGGGACTTGAAGTAATCAACAAAAATACTCAAAGCTTTATCCCACAGGATACAAGCAATTTGATTTACCGTGCAATGGCGGAACTTTTCGACTATGTAGGTTATGAGCAAAAGGGTTACAGAATAACTCAAGACAGTCAGATACCTATGACGAGAGGTTTGGGCAGTAGCAGTGCGTGTATTATAGGTGGAATGTTGGCGGCAAATATTATTTCCGGCAGACAGCTTTCGTATCAGGAAATAATTCATCTTGCGGCAACGATGGAAGGTCATCCCGACAATGTAGGGCCGGCGCTTTTCGGCGGTTTCTGCGTGTCGCTTATGGATGATGACAAGACTATAATCAAAAGCACGAAACTGAAAAGTCATATTAAGTTCGCGGTTATAATTCCGGATTTCTTTGTTGCAACAAAGAAATCAAGAGGAGTTCTTCCGTCAAAGATTGATTTTAAAGACGCAGTTTTTAATGTCGGTCATGCGTCAATGTTTCAGGCAGCTATGCTTACGTGCGATATGAAAGCGCTTGAAATCGGCGTTAAGGATAAACTTCATCAACAGTATCGTAAAAGTTACGTTGACGGTATGGAGGATATATTTGAAAAAACATATCACTTGGGTTCGCACGCAACATATTTGAGCGGCTCCGGACCTACAATACTTTCAATACTTGACGGCAACTATGATGAATTTAAAGCAGGTATGGAAGAATATTTTAAGACTAACGGTCTTGAATGGAAATGTATGATACTGCCGATTGACAATGTCGGTGCGGTAGTTTCTGAGATATGAATATAAAAAAGGAAGGATAAACAAAAATGGGACTTATTGTTCAAAAGTATGGCGGTACTTCCGTTAAAGACGCTGAAAGAGTAATGAACGTCGCAAGACGTATTACAGACGCGTATAAAGCAGGTAACAATGTGGTTGTTGCAGTTTCGGCACAGGGCGATACAACAGATGACCTTATCGAAAAGGCTAAGGAAATCAACCCGAATGCCTCAAAGCGTGAAATGGATATGTTGCTTTCAACAGGTGAGCAAATTTCAATTTCTTTGCTTGCAATGGCAATAGAAAAAATCGGTTGTCCAGTTATTTCTCTTACAGGTTGGCAGGCAGGCGTTAAGACTGACGCTAAATACGGTGCTGCAAGAATAAGCACAATAGATACAGAAAGATTACAAGCTGAGCTTGATAAGAAGAACATTGTAATCGTTGCAGGTTTCCAAGGTATAAACAAGTATGACGATATAACAACTTTGGGACGCGGCGGAAGTGATACATCAGCCGTTGCATTGGCTGCTGCACTTCACGCAGATGTCTGCGAAATATATACAGACGTTGACGGTGTATATACGGCAGATCCGAGATTTGTAAAGAATGCGTATAAGCTTGATGATATTTCATATGATGAAATGCTTGAGCTTGCGTCACTTGGTGCAAACGTACTTCACAACAGAAGTGTTGAAATGGCAAAGAAGTACGGGGTTAAGCTTTCAGTCAGATCAAGTCTGAATAACAATGAAGGCACATATGTTAAGGAGGTAGAACAAGTGGAAAAGATGCTCGTTAGAGGTGTAACAAGAGATAATGATGTTGCGAGAATCGCACTTTGCGGTGTAGAGGATACTCCGGGAAAGGCTTTCTCAGTATTCCGTATGCTTGCTAAGCACGGAATCAGTGTTGACCTAATAATTCAGTCAATCGGTAACGGTGAAAAGAAAGACATTAGCTTTACTGTTACGGAAGAAGATTTACAGCCTGTACTTGACCTTCTTGAAGAAAACAAGGCAATCGTTAAGGCTGACGAAGTTAAATGGACAAAGGACGTTTCAAAGGTTTCTATTGTCGGTGCGGGAATGGTTAATAACTCAGGTGTTGCCGCTACAATGTTTGAGGCTCTTTACGATGCACATATCAACATCAATATGATTGCTACATCGGAAATCAAGATTTCTGTTCTTGTTGACAGAAAAGATGCTGAAGCGGCTGTTGTTGCAATTCACGATAAATTTTTGTTGAAATAATTAAAAATAAATAGAAAATAAACCACAAGGGCGTGGCGACTGACGGATTTTATATGTCTTTTAGTTACACGAACTTGTGGTTTCGTGCTATAATATAGAGTAAATATAGAGGAGAAAGTTCAGTGAATGATAAAATTATAGGAAGAAATCCTGTTTTGGAGGCAATTCGTTCGGGTCGCAGCGTGGATAAAATCCTTGTTAAAAAGGGTAAGTACGAGGGCTCTATTGTTCCGATTATCAAGAAAGCAAAGGACGCCGGAATTATAATTCAAGAGGTTGAAAGAGCTAAGCTTGACCAAATCGCAGAGGGTGAAAACCATCAGGGCGTTATTGCATATGTGAGTGCATACGACTATGTGAGCGTGAAGGATATTCTTGATAAAGCTCGTGAAAAAAATGAGCCGCCTTTCGTTATTATTTGTGATAAAATAACCGATCCGCATAATTTGGGTGCAATATTGAGAACTGCAAATTGTGTCGGTGCACACGGTGTTATTATTCCGAAAAGAAATTCAGTCGGTCTTAACAGTGTTGTCGCAAAAACTTCGGCAGGTGCGGTTGAATATACACCTGTTGCAAAGGTTACAAATATCGCTAACACGATTGACAGCCTGAAAGATGAAGGCTTGTGGATTGCGGCGGCCGATATGGACGGCCAGGAAATGTATGATATTGACCTTAAAGGCTCGCTTGGTCTTGTTATAGGCAGTGAGGGTGAGGGTATCAGCAGACTTGTAAGAGAAAAATGCGACTTCATAGCAAGCATACCTATGGCAGGCGAAATTAATTCACTTAATGCGTCGGTTGCGGCAGGTGTTTTGATGTATGAGGCGTTAAGACAAAGGAGAAAGTAAAGCGTTTATTAACCGCAAGTTTTATTGTATTTTTGAACAAAAAACAGCCTTGAAAAACGGCTTATTTGTCGCAAATATCAAGACAAAAAACGGCTTGTGAAAAAATAAACAAATTGCAATAAAATTCGGGTTATTAAACTGTTACAGTGGACAAACTTTAAAAAAACCACTTACTTTTTTAAAACGAAAGTGCTATAATTCAATTAAAGATAAACAATGAAAATATGAAAGATTGGAGATAAATAAATGAAAGCAGTAGTTACCGTAATAGGCAAGGACCAAAAGGGCATAATTGCTAAAATCAGTAATATATTATTTGAAAACGGAGTAAATATTCTTGATATTTCTCAAACAATAATGCAGGATATGTTCACAATGATAATGCTTGTGAATTTTGAAAATGATAATGTTACAGTAAAGCAAATCAGTGAAAAATTTGAACAGGCCGAAAAGGATATGGGGCTTTCAATCCATGTGCAGAGAGAAGAAATCTTCACATCAATGCACAGAATATAAGGGAGGTACAAATAAATGATTAATCCCTTTGAAGTAATAGAAACTATAAAAATGGTTGACGAGGAAAACCTTGATATAAGAACTATAACAATGGGTATTTCTCTGAAAAGCTGTGCCGGTCCTGACGTTGATACAGTTTGCGAAAAGGTGTATGAAAAAATCACAACTTACGCAAAAGATCTTGTAAAAACCGGTGAGGACATTGAGGCTCAATTCGGTATTCCGATTATCAACAAGAGAATTTCGGTAACTCCGATAGCTACTTTGGTGGACGCATTGGAAGAACCGACTGTTGAAAAATGTGTTAAAATCGCAAAAACTCTTGACAAAGCCGCTAAAAAGACAGGTGTAAACTTCATAGGCGGATATACGGCACTTGTTCATAAGGATTATACGAACGGTGAGAGAATACTTATTGAGTCGATTCCTGAAGCGCTTGCCGCAACAGATCTTGTATGTTCAAGCGTTAATGTGGGTTCGACAAGAGCCGGTATCAATATGGACGCTGTTAAACAGATGGGTCAGATTGTTAAGAGAGCGGCTGAACTTACAGCCGATACACAAGGATTTGCGTGTGCAAAGCTTGTTGTATTCTGCAACGCGGTTGAGGATAATCCGTTTATGGCGGGTGCGTTCCTTGGCGAAGGCGAGGGTGAATGTGTTATAAATGTCGGCGTAAGTGGTCCGGGTGTTGTTAAATGTGCACTTGAAAAGGTTAAAGGCGAGGACTTCGGTGTTGTTGCCGAAACTATTAAAAAGACTGCATTTAAGATTACAAGAATGGGACAGCTTGTTGCACAAGAAGCGTCAAAACGTCTTAATGTACCTTTCGGTATCGTAGACTTATCGCTTGCTCCGACACCTGCCGTTGGCGACAGTGTGGCTTATATTTTGGAGGAAATGGGACTTGAAATGTGCGGTACTCACGGTACAACAGCCGCACTTGCACTGCTTAACGACGCAGTTAAAAAAGGCGGTATTATGGCGTCAGGTTATGTCGGCGGACTTTCCGGTGCGTTTATCCCTGTAAGTGAGGACGCAGGTATGATTGCGGCAGCAACAGACGGCGTGCTTACGCTTGAAAAACTTGAGGCAATGACTTGCGTATGTTCCGTAGGACTTGATATGATTGTTATACCGGGCGACACAAGTGCCGAAACTATTTCGGCGATTATAGCCGACGAAGCGGCAATCGGAATGGTCAATACAAAGACAACAGCAGTAAGAGTTATCCCTGCACCGGGTAAGGTTGAGGGTGACGTTGTTGAATTCGGCGGACTTTTGGGAACAGGTCCCGTAATGCCGGTTAAAAAGTATTCAAGTGCCGAATTTATAAACAGAGGCGGCAGAATCCCTGCACCGCTTCAAAGTTTGAAAAATTAATGCAGACAAAATCGTAATGATTTTTAAATATAGTCTGAAATAATGCAGATTAATCTGCAGAGGAAAGAGAGGTTGGGAAAATGGAAGATCTAATTATGAAGATTATCGACATCGAGGACAGAGCACAGGAAGTCATTAAGGACGCTAAGAAAGCCGACAGAGAGCTTGAAGAGCGAATTAAGGACGAATCTCGTAAAATGCGTGATGACATTACGAGAAGAATGGAGGCTAAAAACGTCACTCTAAAGCAGATAGAGGAAGAAGATGCCGATAAAAAAGTAGAGGCCATAAGAGTAAATATGGAAAGACATCTTTCCGAACTCGAAAAGAAGTACAACGACAATAAAGACAAATGGGTTAATGAAATTGTACAGAATATTATCGGCAGATAAGTGAGGTGGCAGCAAAATGAGCGTGGAATACAGTGCAATCGCCGCTAAATTAAAGGCGATGTATTCAAAATTTCTGACAAGAGATGACTATGAACAGCTCCTTGAAAGAAAAAGCGTAAATGACATATGCAGTTATCTTAAAAGTACACCCGGCTACGGTGAAGTTCTTGAACAGGTGAATGAGAGAGATATTCACAGAGGTCAGATGGAAATCCTGCTTGAACAGGAAATGGTTGACGAATACGTCAGACTATATAATTTCATGGACAATTCAAAGAGAACCGTTATGGAATTTTGGTTTATGCGCAGAGAAATTGCATTTTTGAAACGTGAGATACGATATATTTATACTCACGAGGAAAGAAGTAATGATGAAGTAAACCAAAGCAAATTTGACGCTTTCTTTGAAACACACACGAAAATAAATCGTGAGATAATGCATAATGCAAAATCCCTGTCGGATTGTATCGAGGCTTGTAAAAACACTCCTTACAGCGAGCCGCTGCAACGAGCGGAAAATATAGGCGCGGATTCATTTTCGATGGGTATGGTGCTGGACACATATTACTATAAGTCAATATGGCATACAGCATCGGTCGCTCTTGATAAGACACAGGAGAATTTATTTAAAAGGCTTATCGGAACAAAAATAGATATGTTGAATCTTATGTGGATTTACAGGGGCAAAAAATATTTTGAATTTACAAATGAAATAATTTTCACCTATCTTCTGCCTGTCAGATACAGATTGACGGAAGAGGTAATCAAACAGCTTGTAAATGCAGATTCTGTTGAAAGGTTTATTGATATTGTAAATCAATCGACCGCATACGGAAAGTTGTTTGAAGATTATGATAAGGGAAGATTTCCCGAAGGTAATTACAGGTATATTTATAACCGGTTATCAAAAAGTATATTTGTGACTCATCCCGAGTCGATGGTTGCGGTATATGCCTATATGAACCTAAAGGAAGTTGAACTTAATAACATTACGACCATTATCGAGGGGATAAGATACAACTTAAATCCTGATTTTATCCGCACACATATTGGTCTTGAGTAGAGGAGGGGGAAAATGGCAATCGTAAAGATGAAAGCCGTAACTATTGCCGCTCAAATCAGTGAATTTGATACGGTCGTTGAAAAGTACGTTTACGGCAGAGATATTCATCTTGAAAATGCTATGTCGGTAATTTCAAACAGAGGCAAGCTGAAAAACTTTGAGGAAAACAATGAATACGACATAGTTGCAAAAAATGCGTTAAGCATTATGAATCTTGCTAACTACACAGTGAACAAGAAATTGATTGCTCCCGAAAGTGTAAAGCTCGGCGATATGCAAAATTTTATTGACGGAATAAACGAGCGTATCGAAGAAGAGCGTAACCAAAGCGACGAGCTTTCAGAGAGAATAAAGGCAAATGAAGCGGCGGTTGAGCAGCTTAATCTAATGCTCAGTATGGACGTGGATTTGTCGAAAATTTTCAAGTTTGAATTTATAAGATGCAGATTCGGACATATTCCGAAAACAGGTTATAAAACGCTTATAACTTACCTTGACAATCTTGAAACTTTCTTCATTAAGACTGCGGAGGACGCAACAGATGTATGGGGCTTTTACTTTGCACCGCTTTTGAAAGAGAGAAAGATTGAAGAAGTATTTAATTCTCTGTATTTTGAACCTATGGACATATCAGAGGATTACGTTGGTACTCCGCTTGAAATAAAGCGTGGATTATTAAACCAAAATCAAAAATTAAAACAGCAGATTGAAGAACTCAGTGCAAAGACCGCCGAGATGATTTCAAGCAGTGCGGATAAACTTTGCGGAATTTACAATCTTGCGAAGAAACGTCATCAATTCTCCGAAGTAAGAAGAAATGCCATTCACGGCGATATGTTCTTCTATATAGTAGGTTGGATGGATGAAAAGAGTGCAAAGTCGCTTGAAAAAGAGATTAACGGTTCAGATGACGTTGTGATGTTCTATATGGAGGACGCAGAGGACGTCAAGGATATTCAGCCGCCTACAAAGCTGAAAAATAATCCTGTATTTAAACCGTTTGAAATGTTCGTTAAAATGTATGGACTTCCGAGTTATACGGAAATTGATCCGACAGGCATACTTGCCGTAACGTATATACTGTTCTTCGGTATAATGTTCGGTGACGTAGGTCAGAGCCTTGTGCTTGCGATAGCAGGCTTTATAGTTTACAAAGTCAAGAAATGGGACTTGGGCGGTATTGTCGGAATGGTCGGAATATCCGGTGTGATATTCGGATTTATATACGGAAGTTTCTTCGGAAATGAAGAAATAATCCCTGAATTGTTCCATACAACAGCGTTAAACCCTATGAATGAAATAGCGTTAATGCTGGGCGGTACGATTGGTATGGGTGTGCTGATAATTATATTCGGTATGGTATTGAATGTTATAAACGCACTGAAAAGTAAGGAACTTGGCGAAGCACTGTTCGGACATAACGGTGTCGCGGGCTTGGTGTTCTATATAGGCGCACTTCTTCTTGCCGGTAACTTGTTCTTAAAGTGGGGTATACCGACATTCGTATTTGTGGCAATTATTATTTTGGCAGTGCTTTGTATGTACTTATGCGAGCCGCTTGGCAAGCTTGTAGAGGGTAAAAAGGACTGGCTGCCGAGAAACGGAATGTTCTTTGTGGAAAACTTGTTTGAAATGTTTGAAGTGATTTTGAGTTTCTTCACAAACACAATCTCATTCCTAAGAATAGGCGCTTTTGCAATAGTCCATGTAGGTATGATGATGGTTGTTGCAATTCTTTCTCAAAGCGGCGGTGTAGGCGGAGTTATTGTACAAGTAATCGGTAACGTACTTGTTATGGTTCTTGAAGGCCTTATCGTCGGAATACAGGTACTTCGTCTGGAGTATTACGAAATGTTCTCAAGATACTTCTCAGGCAGAGGTAAAGAATTTATGTCACTTCGTGATAAATAATATAAATCGGTTTTAATATATTTTGGAGGTAATCACTATGTTAATGAAAATTTTATTCGCTTTAATCGCACTTACAGTAATCGTTCCTGTTGCTTTGTATTATAAGTCAGGCAAGACAAAAGGTAAGGAATGCCTTTTGATGAACGCAATCTCATTCTTCAGTATTCTTGGTGTCGGTGTTATCTGCACACTTGGCGGCGGAGTTAGTGCTCTTGCGGCAGGTACAGGTGCTGAAGCCGGTCTTACAGTCGGTGAAGGCCTAAAGTTCATCGGTGCGGCTCTTTCAACAGGTCTTAGCGGTGTCGGCGGTGGTATCGCCGTTGCATCAGCTGCATCAGCTGCTATCGGTGCAATGAGTGAAAATGAAAAGATTATGGGTAAAACTCTTATCTTCGTTGCCCTTGCAGAAGGTATCGCTTTGTACGGTCTTGTAATATCTATATTGATTCTTAATTCATAATAGGCTGAGTAAAATTGCCCACAGCACTACTTTTTGCTTGGGCTGGTCGCAGACTGATAGTCTGCTGCTCGCCCATGCAACCGGGGGCAGTACGAGTGTGCGGCACCGCAAGCTGCAAAGCAGCACTGTGAACAATTTTCTTTCAGCCTTCGGTAAATCGGGTGAGCGAGCCACCCCCACCGTCATCTGCGATGACACCTCACCTCAAGGGGAGGCGATGGACGACGAGTGTAGTCCGTTACGGAGTGAACGGAAAATGGATTTTATTATTACAAGTCTGAAAGGACGTATGTTTTATGAAAATGTATTTAATCAGTGACAACATTGATACACAAATCGGTATGCGACTTGTGGGTATAGACGGATGTGTTGCTCACGACAGCGAAACTATTACTGCAGAAATTAAAAAGGCTGTAAACGACCCGGAACTTGGTATTTTGATATTTACGGAAAAAGCGGCGGCAATGGTTAAAGAATATCTTAACCATCTTAAAATTACATTGCACACTCCGCTTATCATAGAAATACCGGACAGACACGGCAGTCGTGATATTGCTAACAGTATCAACAATATGGTTCAAGAGTCAATCGGTCTTAAACTTTAAACAGGGGAGGTAAGGATTATGGAAAGCAATAACTTAACAGAAAAACTCAATACCTTTACATCGCTTGTTCTCAAAGATGCGGAACAGAAAAGAGAAAAATTACTTGAGAATGTTCAAAAGGAATATTCAGAGAGAATAGATGCAAAGGAAAACGAGCTTTTGCAGGGTGCATATGAGAATATTCAGCAGAATATTCAATCCGCTCAAAAAAGTGCAAATGAGAGAGTTCTTCACGCAGAGCTTGATTCAAAGAAAAAACTTATCATGCGTCGTGAAGAAATTATTGATGACGTAATGAAACTTTCGAGAGCAAAAATCGTTGAATTTATCGAGAGCGATAAATACGAAGAATGGCTTTTAAGCAAGATTGAAAAGGCTTTATTTGAAGTCGGAAAAGGTTCAAAGACAATTTATATCTCATCAGACGATATAAAGCTTAAAGAAAAAATTGAACAGATTCCCGACACGTCAAGAATTACGGTTGAGGCATCGGGTGAAAAAGATTTTCTTGGCGGTACAAAGGTTTTAAATACAGACAGAAAGGTTGCTGTTGACTATTCATTCAAGGAAATGCTGTCAGAAGAAAAGCAGAAATTCCTTCAAAGCAGTGGATTGGCACTGGGTTAAACGGCATACAAACGGAAAGGAATGAAGGTAAATGGCTAATACAAAAGGTCAGATATTCGGTATAAACGGCCCGGTCGTAAAAGTAAAGGGTTCAGATTCCTTTGAAATGCAGGAAATGGTATATGTCGGTAATGAAGAACTTATCGGCGAAGTTATCGGCGTAACTTCCGATACTACTATTGTACAGGTTTACGAGGAAACGACAGGTCTTAAAAAGGGTGAACCTGTAGTCGGTACGGGCGGTCCTTTGTCAATAACTCTTGCTCCGGGTATATTGTCTGATATTTTTGACGGTATCGAAAGACCGTTGAAAGAAATAAGAAATATGTCAGGCTCATTCATCGGCAGAGGTTTAAAGGTTACTAACCTTGACGAAAGAAAAACTTGGAATGTGGAAATGGTTGCGAAACAAGGCGACTATGTTACAGGCGGTGACATCATTGCCGTAACACAGGAAACAAGCCTTATCGAGCACAGAATTATGATTCCGCCGAATATCAAAGGTAAAATCGAATGGATTGCTCCGAACGGCAACTACACTATTGTTGATATTATCGCAAAGGTAAAAAGCGATGACGAAATTATCGACATAACAATGAAACAAAAATGGCCTATCAAAAAAGCAAGACCTTATACACAGCGTCAGCCTATTTCAAGACCGCTTGTAACGGGTCAGAGAGTAATCGATACAATGTTCCCGCTTGCAAAAGGCGGTGCGGCGGCTGTTCCGGGCGGTTTCGGTACCGGTAAAACTATGACACAGCACCAGCTTGCAAAGTGGTGTGATGCGGATATTATCGTATATATCGGTTGCGGTGAACGTGGTAACGAAATGACACAGGTACTTGACGAGTTCTCAGAGCTTATCGACCCTAAGTCAAACAGACCGCTTTTGGACAGAACAATGCTTATTGCTAATACTTCAAATATGCCGGTTGCGGCGCGTGAAGCAAGTATTTACACAGGTGTTACAATCGCGGAGTATTACAGAGATATGGGTTATGACGTTGCACTTATGGCTGACTCAACATCTCGTTGGGCAGAGGCACTTCGTGAAATATCGGGTCGTCTTGAAGAAATGCCTGCGGAAGAAGGTTTCCCTGCATATCTTGCGTCAAGACTTTCGGCTTTCTATGAAAGAGCGGGATATGTTACAAATCTTAACGGCAGTGAGGGCTCTGTATCAATTATCGGTGCGGTATCACCACAGGGTGGTGACTTCTCAGAGCCGGTAACACAGAATACAAAGCGTTTTATCAGATGTTTCTGGGCACTTGACAAGTCGCTTGCATATGCAAGACACTATCCGGCTATTCAGTGGCTTAACAGTTACAGTGAATATATCGGTGAAGTTACTGATTGGTATGCTCAAAATGTTTCTCCGGACTTTATGGAAAAGAGAAATAAGATGATGGCAATTTTGCAAGAAGAAAGCAGTCTTATGGAAATCGTTAAGCTAATCGGTGCAGACGTTCTTCCTGACAGTCAAAAGGCTACTTTGGAGGTTGCAAAGACAATCAGAGTAGGTTTCTTGCAACAAAATGCTTTCCATGCGGACGATACATATGTACCGCTTGAAAAGCAGAATAAGATGATGGATACAATTCTTCTTTTTGATAAGAGAATTAAGGAATGTGTCGAAAAGGGCGTTGTGCTTTCAAAGGTCAGCGAAAGCGGAATTGCCGAGGACATTATCAGAATTAAATACACGATTGGAAATGACAATATTGATGGTCCGTTCCATGATTTACAGAGAAAAATCAACGAAACATTTGACAAGTTGATTTATAACCATGAAAGCTAAAGGAAAGGATATGAGCATATGGCAATAGAATATATGGGTCTTAATAATATTCAGGGTCCTTTGGCAGTTATCGAGGGAGTAGACGATACATTCTATGAAGAAATGGTTACAGTTACTCTTGACAACGGCGAGAAAAGAATAGGACGAGTTATTGAGATTTCCGGTGATAAAGCGGTAATACAGGTTTTTGAGGGTACTTCAAATCTGTCACTTACCAACACTAAAACAAAATTTATGGGCGAGCCGATGCGTTTGCCGCTTTCAAAAGAAATGCTTGGCAGAACGCTTGACGGTATCGGCAGACCGATTGACGGTTTGGGCGATTACTTTGCGGATGAAGTTCGTGATGTAAATGGTCAGCCTATCAATCCCGTTTCGCGTGAATACCCGAACAACTTTATTCAGACAGGTATTTCGTCAATAGACTGTCTTGCCACACTTATAAGAGGTCAAAAGCTTCCTATATTCTCAGGCGACGGTCTTCCGCATGACGACCTTGCCGTACAGATTGCAAGACAGGCAAAGGTTGTTGACCCTGATGACGAAAACGGAGAAAAGTTCGCTATCGTATTCGCGGCAATGGGCGTTAAGCATGACGTTGCAAACTACTTTAAAAAGTCGTTTGAAGAAAGCGGTGTTTTGGGTAAGGTTGTAATGTTCTTAAATCTTTCAAATGACCCTGTCGTTGAAAGAATTATAACACCGAGATGTGCGCTTACAGCGGCAGAATATCTTGCATTCAAGCACGATATGCACGTACTTGTAATACTTACCGATATGACGTCATACGCGGAGGCACTTCGTGAGGTTTCATCTTCAAAGGGTGAAATTCCGTCAAGAAAGGGTTTCCCTGGTTATCTGTATTCGGATTTGGCGTCACTTTATGAACGTGCAGGTATTATTAAGGACGCAAAGGGATCGGTTACACAAGTGCCGATTTTGACAATGCCTAACGATGATATTACTCACCCAATCCCTGACCTTACCGGTTACATTACAGAGGGACAGATAGTTTTGGGCAGAGAGCTTAGCCTTAAAGGCGTATATCCGCCTGTTTCAATTCTTCCGTCACTTTCGCGTTTGATGAAGGACGGTATCGGTGAAGGCTTTACAAGAGCCGACCACCCTGAACTTTCAAACCAGCTTTTTGCGGCATATTCAAAGGTTGAGGACGCAAAAAGTTTGGCGTCAGTTATCGGTGAAGATGAACTTTCCGATATGGATAAGAAGTATATCAAGTTCGGCAGAGCGTTTGAGGAAAAGTTCCTTACACAAGGTAAGAATGAAAACAGAACTATTGACGATACTTTAAATCTTGGTTGGGAGCTTTTGGGTATGCTGCCTAAGAGTGAACTTGACAGAGTCAGCGATAAGACTCTTGAAAAATATTATCGTCCTGTGGAGGACGAAGAAGTATAATCCTGAGAGGGGGAATTTCAGATGGCAAAGACGTTAGCACCTACAAAAGGTAACTTGATGATGGCAAAAAACACATTGCGTCTTTCAAAGCAAGGCTATGAAATGCTTGATAAAAAACGAAATATCCTAATCAGAGAAATGATGCTTTTGATAGAGGAGGCAAAGGAAGTCGAGGCGAAAATCGAAGAAACCTTTGCCGCTGCATATAAGGCTTTGGAATCGGCAAACGTAATAATGGGTGTGAGCAAGGTGCAGAACCTTGCACATTCGGCGGTGCTTGAAAACAGCGTAAAAGTTGATTTACGCAGTGTTATGGGCGTTGAAATACCTGTTGTTACGGCTGATAAGCCCGACGGCAGACCTGTTTACGGATTTAACGGAACGTCCTCGGCACTTGACGAGGCAAGCGTTAAATTTAACGAAGTTAAAGTGATGACGGTTAAGCTTACGGAAATTGAAAATGCGGTTTACCGTTTGGCTATGAACATAAAGAAAACGCAAAAGAGAGCAAATGCTCTTGAAAATATTACGATACCTCTTTATGATAAACTGTCTAAGGATATTCAGAATGCTCTTGAAGAAAAAGAACGTGAGGAGCATACTCGTTTGAAAATCATTAAAAGAACAAAAGAAAAACAGGGATAACAGACAAAAAAAGCTACTTTATACAGTAGCTTTTTTTTTATGCGAAAAATGTATAATATTCTTGTTTTTTGTTATAAGTATGTTATAATAGAAAAAGCTTGAATATTATCGAAAACTGTTTATTTTCGCTGGAAATCGGAGGAGAAATTATGCTTACGGAAAATGAATGGAATACTATTAATAATATGCTGCTAGAGCTGTACACGATTGATGAACTTGATGTATTTACGAGCAAAATATTGAAAATGATACGAATGCTTATTCCATACACGAAGGGCTGGTTTATCATTTTAGACGATGACCGCAAAATCAGAAAAGAGCAATCGTATTTTATCGGCTTTGACACGGACGTAAAGGATAAGTACACAGATGTTTTTTACAATGAGGATTATATTCAATATCTGTACGACTTTGTTTCGGAAACGAGTGTTTACAAGGACACGAGTATTCTTGAAAGTGATGTTCGTGAAAAAACGGATTTTTACATAAAATTTTTAAAACCCGAGGACATTATATTCGGGTGCGGTATCATTCTGATAAAAAATTCAAGAATTATAGGAATGTTCAATCTTTTCAGAAATGAAAAGAGCGGTGACTTTAATGAAAAAGAGTTGTACGTTTTGAACTTACTTAAAAATCACATTGCAAATATGCTCCATAATGTTATGCGTCTTGACAGAGCAAGCATTACGGTAAACAAAAGTCTTAACAACTTTGCAAAAACTTATGATTTAACGTCAAGAGAATCCGAAATTTTAAGCCTTATCAATAAAGGCTTATCAAATCAAGAAATTTCGGATAAAGTTGTCATATCCGTTTCAACGGTGAAAAAGCATATTTATAACATATATAACAAAACTGGAGTTTCAAGCAGAGGTCAGCTTATTTCGTTATTTCTTGAATGAGTAGAACTAAAGTAGTAGAAAAATCAAACTTTCGGATAATTGAAAAAATTCTTTTGCGGCTGTATAATAAACACAAGATGAAAGCAAAGAGGCTTTAAGGTATTGAAACAAATATCTTAAAGCCTTTTTTAGTATCACAGTACAGGCAAAGGGGCTTAACTGATTTTAAATCGGTTAAGTCCCGTTTTTTATTTGATTAGAAAAAGGAGAGAAACATTATGCAGAAACTTTTTACAAAGGAATTCAGACCGGGTGAAAAATGGTCGGGACTTATCGGAAAGAACAAATATATTCACTTTAAAGCACTTGGAGATAATGCCAATGTATCAATTCTTCTTTACAATATGAGAGATACATCTGAAAGATACAATATGCCTGATACTCTAAAAGCACAATACACAGCACATCTTACAAAGGGCAATGTGCTTATGAGCGACAACGGCAGGGTGTTGGCGAGTATCACAGAGGACAGCTTAGGTTGGCACGATTCAATCTGCGGTCACACAACAAGAAAGATGACCGATGAAAAATACGGCAAGACATCATATCAGGAACAAGGCAATGATTTTTACAGATGCGGCGAAGAAAACTTCAAGATTGAACTTGTCCGCAACAATATGGGTAAAAGAGATATTGTACCATGTGTAAATCTTTTCTCAAAGGTGTATGTTGATGAGGACGGAAGTATGAACTATGTTTCGGATCACTGTAAAAAGGGTGCTACGGTAACGCTAAGAACAGAAATGGATATTATCTTTGTTGTTTCAAACACACCTAATCCGCTTGATCCGTCAACGGAATATCCGTCTGTTCCCGTTACAATGGAGGTTTATGACGCTCCAAAGACAGACCTTATGGACGAATGTGTAAATTCACGTGATGAAAATTACAGAGCATTTGAAAACACATGGGATTACTACAACTTACTTGGCGAATAATCAGAGGAGGAAAAGATTATGTATGGATTTATTGAAAAAGACAGTGATTTGAAAATAGAGGACGCAGTATATGACGAGGTGCTTAATGCAGGACTTGGTTGGATGCACGAATTGAAAAAAGGTCAGACATTCAGAATACTTGATATTGAGGGTAACCAAGCCGTTGATACGACATTTTATGATTTGGAAAATCCCGAGGATCACTACGGTGCGGTACAGACAATCGTGGCACAGAAAAATATTTATTTGACAACGGGAAGTATTTTAAGAGCCGAGTCGGGCAAGCCGTTACTTGAAATCACAGCAGACAAGACAGGCAGACACGATACTTTGGGCGGTGCTTGTTCATCGCAAAGCAATACAGTCAGATATGCGAGAGAAAAGAGATATATGCACAACTGCCGTGACAGCTTTATGTTACAGCTTGCTGACACTACGGCAGACATTAAAAAGCGTGACCTTGCACCGAATATCAACTTCTTTATGAATGTGCCTATCACAAAAGAGGGCGGATATAAATTTGATGACGGTGTATCGGCACCGGGCAAGTATGTTGAGATGAAAGCATTGGCAGATGTTATGATTCTTATAAGCAACTGTCCGCAGCTAAACAATCCGTGTAACGCATACAACCCTACACCCGTAAGACTTCTTATCTGGGATTAATAAATTGGCAAAGGAAGATTAATATGTTCAGTAAAGTTTTAATAGCAAACAGAGGTGCAATCGCCGTAAGAATTGAAAGAACGCTTGCTAAGATGGGCGTAAAGAGTGTGGCTGTTTACTCAAAGGCAGACAGGGACAGCTTGCACGTTGAAAATGCCGATGAGGCGGTATATCTTGGCGAGGGTACGGCAAAAGATACATACCTTGACGTTGATAAAATAATCAAAGCGGCACTTGATACAGGTGCGGAAGCAATACATCCCGGTTACGGATTTTTAAGTGAAAACACTATTTTCGCCGCAAAGTGTGAAGAAAACAATATCAAGTTTGTAGGACCTGATTCAAGTCAAATTAAGCTTTTCGGCTTGAAACACTCCGCAAGAGAAATTGCACAAAAAGCAAACGTACCGCTTTTATCCGGTACGGGACTTTTGAAAGGTGTTGACGAGGCGATTGTCGAGGCTGAAAAAATCGGTTATCCGGTAATGATAAAGAGTACAGCCGGCGGCGGTGGTATCGGTATAAGAATTTGTGAAAACAAGGACGAGCTTGTTGCGTCATACGACAACGTTTGTCACCTTGCGGAAAGCAATTTCAATGATGCAGGCGTATTTCTTGAAAAATATATCAGAAAAGCAAGACACGTTGAAGTACAGATTTTCGGTAATGAATACGGCGAAGTTGCAACGCTCGGTGAACGTGATTGTTCGGTTCAGAGAAGAAACCAAAAGGTTGTCGAGGAATCTCCGGCACCGAATTTGTCTGATACGGTTCGTGAACAAATGTACACAGCCGCAAAGAGTCTTGCAAAGACAAGCGGTTACAGAAGTGCCGGTACTGTTGAATTTCTTTATGACGAGTCTGACGAAAAGTTCTATTTTCTTGAAGTCAATACAAGATTACAGGTTGAACACGGTATAACGGAAGAAGTTTACGGTGTTGACCTTGTTGAATGGATGATTAAAGAGGCGGCAGGCGAGCTTAAAGGTATTGAAGAATTTAAGGCGGTGCCGAACGGACATTCAATCGAAGTCAGAGTATATGCGGAGGACTGTATAAATAATTTCAGACCGTGCAGCGGTAAGATTGACGATGTTACATTCAGCGGCAAAGCGAGAGTTGAAACTTGGATAAGAAAGAATATCGAAATTTCCGCATTGTATGACCCTATGCTTGCAAAACTTATTGTTCATGCGGAAAACAGAGAAAAAGCGGTTAAAAAAATGCTTGACGTTTTGACCGAATCAAAGATTTACGGCATAACGACAAACTTAGAATATTTAAAGAGTCTTATCCTTACAGGCGATTATAAAGACGGAAAGCTGTTTACAAAAATGCTTGAGGGATTTTTACCTGAAGAAAATGCACTTGAAGTGCTTGACGGCGGTGTTCAGTCAACAGTACAAGATGCTGACGGTATGATTGGGTACTGGACTGTCGGTGTACCGCCTTGCGGTGCTATGGACGCGTACAGCTTTAAAATAGGTAATAAATTGCTTGGTAACGACCTTAATGCGGCAGGTATTGAGCTTACAATGCGCGGCGGCACATACAGATTCAGAACGACCGCAAGTTTTTGTATAACAGGTGCGGATATGCAGGCAACGCTTGACGGTGAAAGTGTGCCGATGTACACGGTTATAAGTGCGTCACCTATGCAAGAGCTTAAATTTAAAACCGCCGCAAAAGGTATGAGAACATATCTTCTTGTTAAGGGCGGTATAGACGTACCTAAGATTATGGGTTCATCATCAACATTCTGTGACGGTAAATTCGGCGGTCATAACGGACGTGCATTGAGAACGGGTGATGTACTTCATATTGCAGAGGATTGTCAGGCAGATAACTTTAATTCATTTGACGGTAAGTATATTCCTAAGATTGATAATACATGGATTATCGGCGTTTTGCCGGGCCCGCAGCCTACTTATGAATATTTGAAACCTGAATATCTTGACACACTTACAAGTTCGGAATATACCGTAAACTTTAACAGTGCAAGAACGGGTATCAGACTTAACGGACCTGTTCCGCAGTGGGTGAGAGAGGACGGCGGTGAAGCGGGACTTCATCCGTCAAATATACACGATAACGCATACGCAATCGGTACGCTTGACCTTACAGGCGACCAGTCGATTTTATTAGGTCCTGACGGTCCGTCGCTTGGCGGATTTGTTTGCCCGGTTACAACGGCAAAAGGTGAAATGTGGAAACTGGGTCAATTACATCCGGGCGATAAAGTTCACTTCCAACTTCTAACTCTTGAACAAGCCGAAACTATAAGAAAAAATCAAGATAAAAATATCAATCTTGATTATACGGACGTTGTTCTTCCGAAGCCTGCTCAGCTTGACGCGTCATATTCGATTATGGCAGAGGGAACACACGACAATACCGATTACAAAATCAGATTGCAGGGTGAAGAAAATATCCTTGTTGAATACGGCGATATGGTGCTTGATATTGAATTGCGTTTCAGAGTACATATCCTTATGAACGAAATAGAAAAATCGGATTTACCTGTAATTGATATGACACCGGGTATTCGTTCATTGCAAGTACATTTTGATGTAAATAAAATTTCAGCGAGAGAAGTTTGTGAAAAAGTAAAAGAAATAAATGCAAACCTTTCATCGCTGGACGATATAACAGTACCGTCAAGAATTATCAAACTTCCGCTTTCATGGGACGATCCGCAAACACAGCTTGCCGCAAAGCGTTATCAGCAGACAGTAAGACCGAATGCACCTTGGTGTCCGTCTAACCCTGAATTTATCAGAAGAATTAACGGTCTTGACAGTATCGGGGACGTTCAGAATATTGTGTTTGACGCAGATTATCTTGTACTTGGTTTGGGTGACGTTTATCTTGGCGCACCGGTTGCGACACCGGTTGACCCGCGTCACAGAATGGTAACGACAAAGTATAATCCGGCAAGACCTTGGACGCCTGAAAACGCTGTCGGTATCGGCGGAGCATACCTTTGCGTATACGGTATGGAGGGCCCCGGCGGTTATCAGTTTGTCGGACGTACAATTCAGATGTGGAATCCGTTAAGAGAAACGGAGTATTTCAAAAAAGGTAAGCCGTGGCTTTTGAATTTCTTTGACAGACTTAAATTTTATCCGTGCAGTGCCGATGAGATTTTACAGTACAGAGATGATTTTCTTAGAGGTAAATTCCACATTGATATTGAGGAAACTACATTTAATTTGGGTAAGTACAAGGAATATCTTGAAAGTATCAAAGAGTCCGCTCAAAAATTCAAGGCACATCAAGAGGCATCATTCCAAGCAGAAAGACAGAGATGGATTGAAAACGGACTTGACCATTTTGAATCGGAGACGGAAACGGAAGATACTCACGCAGATGACGTTTTGCCTGACGGCTGTGAACCGATTAACGCAACTATTCCGGGCAGTGTATGGAAAGTCTTGATTGAAGAAGGTCAGGAAGTTAAGAAAGGCGATACGGTTGCTGTTTTGGAAAGTATGAAGATGGAATTCCCTATTGAGAGTGAATACAGCGGAGTAATTGAAAAGGTATTTATAAAGACAAGTCAACAGGTTGACGCAGGTCAGATGATTGCGGCTGTAAAAACGGAGGAATAAGTAATGAAGTTTTTTCCTAAGAAATTATCATTGAAATGGATAAATCAAGCGTATGACAATAATGAACTTACACCTTACGAGCTTGTCGATGAAATTTTGAAAAGAGCCGAAGAAAATAAGGACAAGAATATTTGGATAGTTGCTCCTTCAAGAGAGCTTATGGAAAAGTATATCTCAAAACTTCCGCCGAGAAGTGAGGATAAACCGCTGTGGGGAATACCGTTTGCGATAAAGGATAATATCGACCTTGAGGGCGTTCCGACAACGGCGGCTTGCCCCGAATATTCGTATATGCCGAAAAAAAGTGCGTTTGTGGTACAGAAGTTAATTGACGCAGGTGCGTTCCCTGTCGGAAAGACAAATCTTGACCAATTTGCAACGGGACTTGTCGGTACAAGAAGTCCGTACGGTGAAGTGCATAATGCGTATGACGATAAAATGATTAGCGGCGGCTCAAGTTCGGGTTCTGCGGTGTCGGTTGCTTTGGGTATGGCGGCGTTTTCGCTCGGTACCGATACGGCAGGCTCCGGAAGAGTACCCGCAATGCTAAATACACTTGTGGGTTTTAAACCGTCATTGGGTGCGTGGTCCACATCCGGAGTAGTACCGGCTTGTGCAAGCCTTGACTGTGTGACGGTATTTGCAAACAGTCTTGAAGATACCGAAACAGTCAATCAATATGCCAAAGGCTATGATACGGAATGTGTTTGGTCGAAAGAATATGAGGATAAAGGTAAAAAAATTCCCGAAAAAATATATCTTCCTTTGGAAGAACCAGCATTTTTCGGTGATAACGCAGATGTTCATAAGGCTAAATGGTATTCGGCAACGGAACGTATAAAAAAACTCGGAGTTAAGGTTGAATATATTGATTATAAAATGTTTTATGATGCCGCGTTAATTCTTTATGACGGTGCGTATGTTGCGGAAAGATGGGCTGACTTAAAAGAATTTGTCAGTGAAAACGAGGATAAAGTTTTTCCTGTTACCAAGAAAATTCTTCAGTCGGGCGGTACGGAAGAAAAGACCGCCGCAAGACTGTTTGAAGATTTGCATATGTTGCAATATTACAGACACAAGGCAAAGGAAATATTAAAAAATGCCGTTATGGTAATGCCGACGGCAGGAGGCACATTCACAAGAGAACAAGTAAGGGAAGATCCCGTAAAGACGAACAGCTTAATGGGACTTTATACAAATCACTGCAACTTGCTTGACCTTATGGCAGTGGCAGTACCGGAAAATACGCAAGATAAAAATTTACCGTTCGGAATTACGATTTTCGGACTTGCGGACAGTACAAATCTTGTACTTCAAACAGCGGAAAGTTTTCTTAAAACCGAAAGTATTGATTTTGCGGTATGCGGACTTCACAAAAAGGGATATGCCCTTGAAAGTCAGCTCACCGAATTGGGAGCAGAGTATATCGAAAGTACAGCGACTGCAAAGGAGTACAAGCTGTACAAACTCAATACAAATCCGATTAAGCCCGGACTTGTGAGAACGGAAAACGGTGAAAATATAAATATTGATATATTCAAAATACCCGTTTCAAAGCTCGGAAGTTTTATGAGTAACGTAAACACACCGCTTTCGATAGGCAATGTCGAGCTTATCGACAGCAGATGGGTGAAAGGTTTTCTTTGCGAAGAATACGCCGTAAAAGATGCGGAAGATATAACAAGTAAAAAAAGTTTTTAATATACAACGGCGTATAGAACATATGTGTTCTATACGCCTGTTTTAACAAAACGGAGGTAAAAATAATGGAAGCTGAATTTTCAAGAATAGAGATTATAGGAAGTATGTCTAAGGTTTCGGCATTTATCGAAATGCTTAGCTCAAAACACATCAAGGAAATACATAAGCTCGGAATATCGGGCATAACCGTTTACAATGCTATGGGTTGCGGTGTGCAGAGCGGAAGTTCGGAGTATATGCTTGATTTTACGGAACAGCCTTTAAGACTTCTTCCGAAAAGTACTATGATTATGATATGTGAAACGTCTAAAGTTAAAGAAGTTATAGAATTTTTGAAAAAAGAATTTTATACGGGACACATCGGTGACGGAAAAATATTTGTGTCTGACGTTCGTAATATTATTCGTATCAGAACGGGCGAAGACGGAATTGACGCTTTGCAGAAATCAAAGATAGATTAAATCGGAGGTTACTCATATGAAAAAAATCAGTCTTTTTGGTGCAGTATCAACCGGTGTGGGTATGCTTATCGCAACGAGCTGTTTCGTTTCGTCGGCAAGCGGCTCAAGTGCGGTCGGTACACCGTTCGTTATTGCTATCGTCATAGCGTGTATAGCAAATATGCTTGCGGTTTTGTCGATAGCCGAATTAAATGCGATAATGCCTAACCTTACCGGCGGTATCGCTCAATACACTCTTGCTGGACTCGGTCCGCTGTTGACTATTGTAACGATGGTCGGCGGTTATTTAATAAGCAATGTTTTCGCCGCACCTGCCGAAGGTGCGATGTTTGCAAATGTAATGACGGAAATGACGGGTGAGGCGATACCGCCTGCGGTGTTCAGCGTGGGAATAACGATTGTTCTTATATTCATTAATCTAAAAGGCGTGAATATGTCAACGCTTTTGCAGGAAATCGTTGCGGCATTTATGGTAGTGTCATTGCTTGCACTCGGTATTATCGGCGCACTCGGTTTGGGTTCGGGTGAACAGGTGGCACAAGATGCGGTTATTTCGTCGGATTTAAAGGACATTCTTCCGCTTACCGCAACGGCATTTTGGTTCTTTATCGGTGCGGAGTTTATTGTACCTTTGGGTAAAGATATGAAAAGTCCTAAAAAAGTACCGCTTAGTATGGTGCTTTCGCTCGGCATAATGGGAATTATTCAAATATTGCTTGTATTCGGATTTAAAAATTATACATTGTGGTCCGATCTTGGAAGTGCAGCGTCACCGCACGTTCTTTATGCGGTGAATATGCTCGGTAAGTGGGGCAGATATTGGATGATTATTGTCGCTATATTTGCGGCGGTAAGTACGCAAAACTCTATTATTTGTTCGGTTTCGGAAATATGCTGCGGAATGGCAAAGATGAATCTTCTTCCGGCGTTTTTTCAAAAGAAAAACAAAAACGGAGCACCTTATTGGGTTATTATAATTTTGGGTGTGCTTACTTGCATTATCGAGGCATCGGGCATTTCGACAGGTGAACAGGTGGCATTTTTAACTCTTACTTGCTCGCTTTTCTGGATGCTTTCATATATTACATCACACGTCAATGTAATTATGCTAAGACGTAAAATGAAAAATGTTCCGCGTAACTTCAAGACACCGCTTTTCCCGCTTTTGCAAATCGTGGGTATAGCACTTCAGGTGTATATGATGTTCAATATATCAACTGACCCTGTACAAAGAAGAAATATATATATTTTGTGCTTTGTTCTGTTTGCGGCATTGTTTATATACGCATTCATTTGGGTTAAGTACAGACTTAAATTACCGCTTCTGAAAGGTATCGGAGTTCATCAGGTAATGATGATGGAAAGTCCGGAATATCATCGTATTCACAGTGATTTGAAAAATGAAAACAACACAAATATGGGGACTTAAAAAGTCCTCATATTTTTTTGCAATTTGATGTCGATATTAATTGTATTATGGGTGTAGGTGTGGTATAATCGTATATATTTTATTATTTGAGGAGAGTAAAGATGAACTGTTTAGAGGAAAGAATTTTAAAGGACGGAATAGTTAAAGAGGGTAACGTGCTTAAAGTGGACAGCTTTTTAAATCATCAAATGGACATTGATTTGTTTAATGAGATGGGCAAGGAATGGAAAAAACGCTTTGAGGGTGCGAATATAAATAAAATTTTGACTATCGAGGCATCGGGTATAGGTATTGCCTGTATCGCCGCACAACATTTCGGTGTGCCTGTTGTTTTTGCGAAAAAATCAAAGAGCGTAAATCTTGAGGGTGAAATGTACGTTGCGGAGGTTGAGTCATTCACGCACAAATGCAAAAATCAGGTTATTGTTGCGAAAAAGTTTTTGAATGAAAACGACCGTGTATTGATTATCGATGATTTCTTGGCAAACGGTTGTGCACTGCAGGGATTAATTCAGATAGTCAAGTCAGCCGGTGCAACGGTTGAGGGAATAGGAATAGCTGTTGAAAAAGGCTTCCAAGCAGGCGGAAGAATTATTCGTAACTTAGGTTTTCAATTAGAATCTTTGGCAATAGTTGACGATATGGACAGCAAAACAGGTATGATTAAATTCAGAGAGGAACAATAAAATGAAAAACAGTGATATTAATAACATTTATCAGTTAGACGGAAAAGTGCCTGTTTCAAAAGCTATTCCGTTTGGTCTGCAACATATTTTGGCTATGTTCGTTGCGAATATCGCACCGATTATTATTGTTTCAAGTGCTTGCGGTTTAGACACAACCGAAACCGCAAGACTTATTCAAACGGCTATGATTATTGCGGGAATAGGTTCTGTAATTCAGTTGTATCCTATATGGAAAGTCGGTTCGGGATTGCCGATTGTAATGGGAATAAGTTTTACGTTTGTATCTGTGTTCTGTTTTGTCGGTCCTACATACGGATACGGAGCCATTGTCGGAGCGGTTATTATAGGCGGAATTATTGAAGGCATACTCGGACTTTTTGCAAAGTATTGGGTTAAACTGATTTCGCCGATTGTGGCGGCTTCGGTTGTAACGGCTATCGGCTTTTCGCTTTTGTCGGTCGGCGCAACATCGTTCGGCGGCGGTTCGGGTGCGGAGGATTTCGGTTCAGCTAAAAATTTAATTCTCGGAACAATTACGTTGGTTTGTTGTATCGGATTTAATATTTTCGCTAAATCATATTGGAAACAGTTGTCCGTATTGTTCGGACTTATCGTAGGTTATATTGTGGCTGTGTGTATGGGTATGGTTGATTTTTCAGGATTGAGTACGGCACAAATTGTATCGCTTCCGCAGATACTTCCGATTAAACCGACATTCAATATAGGCGCGATTATTTCTGTGCTTGTGATTTTCCTTGTGTCCGCAACGGAAACAATAGGAGATACATCGGCACTTGCGTCATCGGGGTTAAATCGTGAGGTTTCAAAGAAGGAGCTTACAGGCTCAATCGCCGCAGACGGTTTTGTCAGTGCATTGTCGGGACTTTTCGGTTGTTTGCCGATTACGTCGTTCAGCCAAAACGTGGGACTTGTTTCAATGACAAAAGTCGTAAACAGATTTACGATTTTCACAGGCTGCGTTATTATGGTTTTGGCAGGATTGTTCCCTATGTTCGGAACCTTACTTGCAACATTGCCTGAGGCTGTGCTTGGCGGTTGTACGCTTATGATGTTCGGTAATATTGTTATAAGCGGTTTGCAGATGATTGCAAAATGCGGTTTTTCGCAGAGAAATATTATTATTGCCGCATTATCATTGAGTATCGGACTGGGCTTTACACAAGTTCCTGAAATTTTCTCAATCTTTCCGCAAATCATTCAAAACGTGTTCGCTGAAAACTGCGTTGCGGTTGTGTTCTTGGTTTCGATTATTTTGAATTTGGTGTTGTCGAAAAATATGGAGGCACATAAACAATAAAATAAAGGCACTTATTATAATTGGTATAGTAAGTGCCTTTTTGTGTGATTAAAATTTTCCGTATTGCGCGATACCACAGAGTTCTTCTTCTATTCTCAAAAGCTGGTTATATTTTGCAACTCTGTCTGTTCGGCTCGGCGCGCCTGTTTTTATTTGTCCTGCGTTTACAGCAACGGCAATATCGGCGATTGTGGTATCTTCCGTTTCACCGCTGCGGTGTGATATAACGGTGGTATAGCCGTTTTTATGTGCCATTTCAACGGCGTCAAGTGTTTCGGAAAGTGTACCGATTTGATTAACCTTGATAAGAATTGAGTTTGCAACATCTGATAAAATACCTTTTTCAAGTCGTTTTGGATTTGTGACGAACAAGTCATCGCCGACAAGCTGAATTTTATCGCCGAGCTTATCGGTAATGATTTTCCAACCGTCCCAGTCATCTTCTCCGAGTGCATCCTCAATAGAGAAAATCGGATATTTTTCACACAGGGTCTGCCAGTATTCAACGAGCTCCAAAGCAGTCTTTTTTATACCGGATTTCGGCAACAAATATGTTCCGTCATCTTGTATCCACTCTGAAGACGCGGCATCTATGGCGATTTTAAAATCTTCACCTGCCTTGTAGCCTGCACGTCCGATTGCACTCATTATAACTTCAAGTGCTTTTTCGTCTGTTTCAAGATTCGGTGCAAAACCGCCTTCGTCACCGACCGCGGTGGTATTACCCATTTCGGAAAGCACCTTTTTCAATTCGTGAAATACTTCACTGCACCAACGCAAGCCTTGTTTAAACGACTTTGCACCATACGGCATTATCATAAATTCCTGTATATCGACGTTGTTATTTGCGTGTGCACCGCCGTTTAATATGTTCATCATAGGTACGGGAAGTACATAAGAATTTATACCGCCTATATATTGAAAAAGCGGTATTTCAAGGCTTGCCGCAGCCGCTCTTGCAACGGCTAACGATACACCGAGTATTGCGTTCGCACCGAGATTTGATTTATTGTCTGTGCCGTCAAGCTCACACATTTTCATATCTATCGAGCGTTGGTCAAGTACATTCATACCGATTAACACATCTGCAATTTTTTCATTTACATTCGCCACAGCATTTTTTACACCTTTACCGCCGTAACGCTTTTTGTCATTATCCCTAAGTTCCACAGCCTCAAAAACACCTGTTGACGCACCCGACGGAACGATTGCTCTGCCCGACGCACATTCTGTATGCACCTCAACTTCGACTGTCGGATTACCGCGTGAATCCATAACTTCACGTCCGAAAATGTCGACTATTTCAATGTACTGTTTCATAGATATATCCTCCTTTGATTTAGTTCATAATAGAGTATTACCAAATAATCACTGTATTATTCAAAACAAACACATATAATATGAAATTCGTAGGAAATAACAGCCATTGACGGATTAATATGATAAGTGTATAATGGGGGTGTACATATCAAGTTATCACAAAAGGAGAGTTGATTATGAAGAAATTTATAGGAATGGCACTTGCGGCGGTGATTTCGGTGTCGTCATTTACGGCACTTGCGGCAGGGGCTATACCCGATCATCAAGGCACAAGTATGGACGGTATTGAAATCGGTACGGCTCAGCTTAATTCGGCGGTAAAAAGTTATTATGATTTATTCGAGCAGGCAGGTGACCAATACGGTGTAGACCCAAACTTGCTTGCGGCAATATGTATGCAGGAATCGTCGGGAAGAAATTTGAGTTACCGAGATGACGGAAGTGAGTATCCGGCGTGGGGTATAATGCAGATTGAAAATACTTTGGAAAAATCATTCGCCAAGTTCGGTGAGGACACTACGGGAGAAAAATGGACGCTTCAAGACAGACTTGATCCGACTAAGGCAGTGCCGTTTGCGGCATATTTAATTTCACAGTCGCTTATCAGATATGATTGTGATTATATGAAAATGATTCAGTCGTATAACTTCGGACAAACCGTACTTGACAGAATAATTGCGGCAAAGGGTGACGATTGGCTTTCGGAACGCGTTAATGCCGCACAGTATGCGACAAATTGGCCGTACAATACTTACGGTGACGCACAGTACATAGAACACGTTATGAGATATTATCATAATGATATTGATTACATAGGTGCAAAGGTAAGAATAGACGGTAAATTGCTTGCGTTTGACGACCAGTATCCGTTGCTTGAAACCATTGACGGTGAAACATATACAATGATACCTGTAAGAGGTATATCAGAGGCTCTCAATGCAAAAGTGGATTGGGACGGTGACAGGCAGGAGATTACAGTTAAAAAGGGTGGCGACAAAGTCGTGATGTATCTTGACAGTGATGTTGCGTACATAAATGATACACCAATAACGCTTGATGCACCTGCAACGCTTATGAACAACAGAACAATGGTTCCGCTTAGATTTGTCATGGAGGCATTTAATGTCACTGTTGATTGGAACGGTGATACAAGAACTGTTGAAATAACAAAATAAAAGTTAGTGAATATGTACAAAAAAGTATCGTTTGATTTTTATAATCTGACGGTACTTTTTTTGTTATCTTTATATGATAATGTGGTATATATGTAATATACGAGGCTATGGTAAAGGTCATACAAACAGATTAGTAGCCAAATAAGATGAGCGAAAAATAAAAAATATTAGGAGGGTTAATCAAATGAAAACGTATTCAATGGACGCAATTCGGAATATCGCCGTTATGGGACACGGTAAATGCGGTAAGACAACGCTTACAGAGGCAATGCTGTTCAATGCGAAAATGACCGACAGAATGGGCAAAGTCGCAGACGGCAACACTGTAACAGACTATGACGGTGAAGAAATCAAAAGACAATTCAGTATTTCAACCGCTCTTGCAACGGTAGAGTGGAAAGATATGAAATACAATATGATAGACACACCGGGCTTTTTTGATTTTGTCGGTGACGTTAAAGAGGGTATCCGTGCGGCGGATTCGGCACTTATTGCATTGAGCGGAAGAAGCGGTGTAAGCGTCGGTACGGAGAACGTGTTCAGATACGCAAAGCAAAGAGGTGTGCCGATTATGTTCTTCGTCAACAAAATTGATGATGACAGAGCGGATTATCAAAAAACTCTTGAGGAAATGAAAGAAAAGTTCGGAAAATCAGTAACTCCGTTCGTTTATCCGATAAGAGAGGGTGACGAATTTAAAGGTTTTGTCGATATTGTCGATATGACGGCAAGAAGATACGAAGGACAGGACAGAGTGGATATTCCTGTACCCGACGGTATGGCGGAAATTGTCGCACCGCTTAGAGAAATGATTATGGAGGCTGTTGCCGAAACCGATGAGGCACTTATGGTTAAGTATTTCAACGGTGAAGAATTTACTTTTGACGAAATTAAGCAAGCTATAAGAAAAGGTGTTAAGGACGGTGTTATTTATCCTGTATACTGCGGCAGCGGTCAGGATAATATCGGTGTGCGTTCGCTTATGGACGGTATGGGTAAGTATTTGCCTGCTCCGTCGGAAATTGAGGAAATCGCGAGAGTTGCCGACACAGGTGAGCCTGTTGAGCTTGTACAGAGTGAAACGGAAACAACGGCGGCGGTTGTATTTAAAACAATCGCAGACCCTTATGTAGGTAAGATGTCGTTGTTCAGAGTTTATTCCGGTGAAGTAAAGGGTGACAGTACGCTTTACAATCCGAATAAGGACGTAAACGAAAAGATAGGCAAGGTATTTAATCTTTGCGGTAAAAAACAGCTTGACGCAAAGTCGATAAAAGCCGGTGACATCGGCGCGGTTGCAAAACTTGAAAGCACAAAAACAGGTGATACATTATGTGAAAAGGGTAAGAATATCATACTTACCGGTATTGAATTTCCGCAGCCTGTTTTGTCTATGGCGATTAAACCGCAGACAAAGGGCGATGAAGAAAAGATTATAAGCGGTCTTAACAAGCTTATGGAAGAGGATCCGACATTCACAATTACGAACAATACCGAAACAAAACAGACTCTTATAAACGGTCAGGGCGAACAGCATATTGATGTTATTATAAGCAAATTAAAATCAAAATACGGCGTCGGCGCAGTTTTGGAAGACCCTATTGTTCCGTATCGCGAAACAATCAAGGGCAAGGCTACCGTTAAAGGCAAGCACAAGAAACAATCGGGCGGTCACGGTCAGTACGGTCATGTTAAGATTGAATTTGAGCCGGGTGTGTCGGAAGATATGATTTTTGAAGAAAAAGTATTCGGCGGTTCTGTGCCTAAAAACTATTTCCCTGCCGTTGAAAAAGGCTTGCGTGATTCGTGCCAGAAAGGTGTGCTTGCAGGTTATCCCGTTGTGAACTTGAAAGCCACATTACTTGACGGTTCGTATCACCCTGTAGATTCGTCGGAAATGGCATTTAAGACGGCGGCGGCTATCGCGTACAAAGAGGGTTTGAAACAGGCTAACCCTGTCTTACTTGAACCTATCGGCTACTTGAAAGTATATATTCCTGAAAATATTATGGGCGATATTATCGGTGATATTAATAAACGCCGCGGTCAGATTATGGGTATGGGCGAAAGTGATAAAGAGGGACTTAATATGGTTGAGGCTGAAGTGCCTATGTCCGAAATGTTCCGTTATGCGACCGACTTGCGTTCTATGAGTCAGGGCAGAGGTATGTTCTCGTTTGAGTTTACACGTTACGAGCAAGCTCCGTCAAATGTTGCCGAAAAAGTTATACAAAACTCAAAAAATAAAGAGTAATCAAGCAAAAAACTCCTTTTTGTCATATGATTAAAATATGTTTAGTTAATTTTACTAAAGAATAAAAAGTATTTTTGTGAATTATACGACTAACAATTTGTATTTAAATATGTTATCATATATATATCAAAAAGATGTATTATAAAGATAACAATACACTTAAACAAGCAGAATAAATGAAATCTGGTTTATTCTGTATAAAAATTTTTCTTGGACGAGAGGGGAACAATTAATTATGGCAGATTTACAATTAAAACACATTTACAAAAGATATGCAGGCGGTGTTACTGCTGTAAGTGACTTTACACTTGACATTGACGATAAGGAATTCATCATCCTTGTAGGTCCTTCAGGTTGTGGTAAGTCAACAACTCTAAGAATGGTTGCCGGTCTTGAAGAAATTTCAGAAGGTGAACTTTATATCGGCGGACGTCTTGTAAACGACGTTGCTCCTAAAGACAGAGATATTGCAATGGTTTTCCAAAACTACGCTCTATATCCTCATATGACAGTATTTGAAAATATGGCATTTGGTCTAAAGCTTAGAAAAACTCCAAAGGACGAAATCAAGAAGCGTGTTACAGAAGCTGCAAAGATTCTTGACATTGAGCATCTTCTTGACAGAAAGCCGAAGGCTCTTTCAGGCGGTCAAAGACAGCGTGTTGCTATGGGACGTGCAATCGTTCGTAATCCTAAGGTATTCCTTATGGACGAACCTCTATCAAACCTTGATGCAAAGCTAAGAGTTGCAATGAGAACTGAAATTAAGAAGTTACATAACAAACTTCAAACAACATTTATGTACGTTACTCATGACCAGACAGAGGCTATGACAATGGGTACTCGTATCGTTGTTATGAAGGACGGTGTTATTCAACAAGTTGATACACCTGCTAACCTTTATACAAAGCCTGATAACGTATTCGTTGCAGGATTTATCGGTTCACCGCAAATGAACTTCGTTACTGCTACACTATCAAAGGAAAACGGTAGCGTATACGCATCATTTGGCGATAACAAGATTATGATTCCTAACGGTAAGGTTACACCTGAACTTGAAGGTTATATCGGTAAGGAAGTAATCGTTGGTATCAGACCTGAAGATATTCACGATGACGAGGCGTTCATTTCAAGCAGACCTGAGGCTGTATGTAATGCATACGTTGAAGTTACTGAAATGATGGGTGCTGAAACATATTTGTATCTTGAACTTGCAGGTGAACAGTTCACAGCAAGAGTTAATCAACGTTCAACAGCTAAGATTGGTGATACAATCAAGGTTGCATTTGAAACAAACAAAATTCATATCTTTGATAAGGATACAGAAATGGCTATCGTTCACTAATTCGATTAGACAATTTAATTGTAGACAAAACCCGTATGGGTTTTGTCTACTTTGCTTTTATGAGGAATTACGGAGGAAAAGGAGTTTATATGTAATGGTTTTGATGATTTTATTTTTGGTGATAGGGTTTGTGCTTTTGGTTAAAGGTGCGGATTTATTTGTTGACGGTGCGTGTGATTTGTCGGCGAAATTGAGAATTCCGGCATATATAGTCGGACTTACGGTAGTGGCGTTCGGAACAAGTTTGCCCGAGGCGGCGGTTAGCATAACTGCATCACTGCAAGGCAGCAATGAAATTGCAATCGGTAATATAATCGGGTCAAATATGTTTAATACGCTTGTCGTACTTGGTGCAAGTGCTTTGTTCGCACCTGTTGCGGTAAAAGGAAATATACTAAAACGTGATTTTCCATTCTGTATCGGTATAACCGCTGTAATGATTGTGCTTTTAATGACATTAAATCATGGTGATATTGCATTGACAAGATTGGACGGTATTATACTTCTTGCATTGTTTGCGGTGTTTATGGTCGGTTCTGTTGTGATGGGTAAGAAAGAAAGTAAATTAATTGAAAGTGCGGAAGATAGCGAAAAGGCAGATTTGCCAATGTGGAAATGCCTATTGTTTATAATAATCGGCTTTGTCGGTGTTGTGGTCGGCGGTCAGCTTACTGTTAAAGGCGCAAAGGAACTTGCACTTATGGCGGGAATGAGTGAAAGAGTTGTCGGTCTTACCGTTGTGGCAATAGGTACATCACTTCCTGAACTTGTGACTTCGATTGTTGCCGCAAGAAAACAACAAAATGATATTGCGGTAGGTAACGTAATCGGCTCTAATATATTTAATTTGTTGTTCATTCTCGGAATATCAGCGACAATCGGTACAATAGGTACTGACTTTAATGTGGTAATTGACGGTTGCGTGTTGATTGGAATATGCTTGTTTACTTATATTTTTGCACTTGCTAATAAGAAAATTAATCGCCCTTGCGGTGTGGTTATGATTTTTATGTATGTGGCATATACGGTGTATTTGTTGGTAAGATAAGGGGGTTTTATGAAAAAGTATTATATAGGTGGGTTGCTGACTTTGGTTACGATTGCTTTTGCAACGGTAACTTTGGCAGTGAATAAAGATTTGATATGTTATCGTAGATATATATATACACCGCCCACAAAAGCAGGTAGTATTGTCTTTGTTGCTTTTGCGATATACATAGCTGTTTTGTCAGTCGGTGCTTTGGTTTATGCGATTTACAGACACTTTCATAAAGATGAATAGTTGTGTAGTAGGGGCGACAGTTGGTCGCCCTTTTTGTGTGATTGAAATTTGCTATCGTTTATGAGAATTTCGGAGTGGCGACAGTTGGTCGCCCGTTTGCATGATTGGAGTTCGCTGTTGTTTGAGTGGAACGTGTATAGGGGCGACCATTGGTCGCCTGTTTGTGTGATTGAAATTCAATAGAGAGCCACCCCTCAGTCGGCTGTGTCGACAGCTCCCCTCAAGAGGAGCCTTACGGAATGTGGCGGAAAATAAAAAGCCTCCCATTGAGGGGAGGTGGCACGAGGAACGAGTGACGGAGGGGTGGCTACTTGCAAAATCAAAAATAAAATATGGCTACATACAAAATTGCAAACAAATGCGGTGGTGCTGTTATCTGAAAAATTGCAAACAAAAAGACAGTCAATCGACTGCCTTTAAATTAACCTAAAATTTTACCTTCAAACTCAACACGCTTCTTAACTGTCTGCATAACATTGTCAAACTGCTGCGGAGTAAGTGATTGAGCACCGTCGCACAATGCTTTCTTTGGATTATTATGAACTTCAATCATAATACCGTCTGCACCTACTGCGATAGCCGCTTTTGTAAGCGATTCAACCATCCACGGCAAACCTGTTGCGTGACTTGGGTCAACGATTACAGGCAAGTGTGAAATTGACTTTAATGCCGGTATTGCCGAAAGGTCAAGAGTATTTCTTGTGAATGTTTCATAAGTTCTGATACCTCTTTCGCAGAAAATAACCTGTTCGTTACCGCCTGCCATAATGTATTCCGCACTCATAACCCATTCTTCGATTGTGCTTGAAAGACCACGCTTTAAAAGTATAGGCTTATTGCATTTACCAAGTTCCTTTAAAAGTTCAAAGTTCTGCATATTTCTTGCACCGACTTGAATTATATCAACGTCTTCAAACAAATCAAGATGTGCCTGATTCATAATTTCTGTAACTATCGGAAGTCCTGTTGCCTTCTTTGCCTCAAGAAGAATTTTAAGACCTTCGTCATGAAGTCCTTGGAATGAATAAGGTGATGTTCTCGGCTTGAATGCACCGCCTCTTAAAAATGAAGCACCGCTCTTTTTAACTGCTTCGGCTGTTTCTGTCATTTGCGGAACTGTTTCTACCGAACAAGGACCTGCAATGACGCTGAAATGACCTTCACCTACTGTTCTGCCGGCAATGTTGAAAATACTGTTATCCGGGTGGAACTTGCGGTTTGCAAGCTTGAACGGCTCGGAAACTCTCTTAACGTCTGCGACTACGTCGATAGTCTTTAAATCGTCTGTGTCAAGAGTTGAAGTATCACCGATAATACCAACTATTGCGGAATTTTCGCCCTTACTGTAATGATGGTCAAAGCCCATATCCTCCAGTTGCTTTAAAAGTGCGTTTACCTCGTTTTGTTCTGCGTTTTGCTTTAGAATTACAATCATTTTTCATATCTCCTTTTCTACCATACTACATCTTACCGACGATTGTATATCGGCAAGCAACAACCAACGCGGTTGCTTATCACATTTTACTACTATTTTTGACATATGTCAAGAGGTGTGATAAAATAAGGGCATATCTACTGAATGGAGAAATATATGGAAGAAAAATTTATGAAAGAGGCACTGAAACAAGCTAAAAAAGCCGCGTCAATCGGTGAAACTCCAATCGGTGCGGTTATAGTGCATGACGGTGAGATTGTTGCACGAGGGTACAACAAGCGTGAAACCAAGAAAAACGCTTTACTTCACGCCGAAATTATAGCGATAAACAAGGCTTGCAAAAAACTCGGCGGTTGGAGATTGCCGAGGTGCGAAATGTATGTGACGCTTGAGCCTTGTCCGATGTGTGCAGGGGCGATTATCAATTCACGCATTGAAAATGTGTATTTCGGTGCGTATGACAAAAAGTCCGGTTGTGCCGGTTCGGTTATCAATTTGTTTGAAAGCGGTATGTTCAATCACAATGTCAATGTGACAGGCGGTATAATGGAAGATAAATGTGCAAGCATATTGACTGAATTTTTTAGAGAGTTAAGAAAAAAGAAATAGACTGTTTTTTATATTGCAATTTATTTACAGATGTAATATAATAAATTTTAAGGGGTGATTTTTAATGAAAATAAGAAAAATTATATCAGCTATACTTACTATGTCTGTTATGTCGGCTTGCATAATACCTATTGCAAAAGCGGACGGATTGTATTCGGAAAAATTCGATATGACGAAAGTAAAAGCAGACAAGACGGACGGTGTTACGAAAGAAGTGGAAGTGCCTGACGGTGACTACACTGTAACGGTAACAACAGGCGGAAAAACAGAAACAAATGCGAATATTTATATAAACGGCGGTGAACGTGTAAGAGCGTACACGCTTGAGGCAGGCGAAACACAGGAAAATGAACAGCCTGTTGTGCCGAAAAACGGAAAAATCACTGTACAGGTTAAGGGTGACAACCCTAACGTGACGGAAATAGAAATAGAACAGTTACCGACACGGGAAAAAGCCGAAAAACCTACTATATATATTGCAGGTGATTCAACGGCACAAACTTACAACTATACAAAGGTATACCCTCAAACAGGTTGGGGACAAGTTTTTGCCGATTATTTTAATGACGATATAATTATTGAAAACCGTGCAATGGGCGGAAGAAGTTCAAAGAGTTATGACAACGACGGCAGACTTGACAGAATACTTACAGAAATGCACCCGGGTGACTATGTGTTTATTCAGTTCGGTATAAATGACGGTGCTGAAAATAAGCCGGAAAGATACATAAGCGTTGAGGACTACAAAAAGCTTATTACTGACAAATATATCGGTGAGGTTGAAAAACGTGGTGGAACACCGGTGCTTATGACTGCAAATGCGGCCGCTTGGTGGGACGAAGAAAACAACTGTTTTATGGAGTCGCGAAAAGATTACGCCGACCCTACGCGTGAAATCGCCGAAGAAACAGGTTGCAAATTTATTGATGAAAATAAAATTGTGACAGACGCGTGGAACAGTATGAGTAAGAACCGCGTTTTGTCGGGTTATTTTGTATGTGAACCGCTTGAAAGTAAGGCTTATCCGTCAGGCACGAACGACACCACCCATATGAAAGCCAAAGGCGCAAAGAGAGTTGCAAAGCTTATTGCGGATGCAATTCCTGAAAATGTGCCTGAACTGTCAAAGTATTTAAAGGGTGACGAAACATTTACGGATATACAAGGTCATTGGGCAGAAGATGTTATAAAAACACTTGCAGAGAATGGCAAAGTATCGGGAGTCGGTGACGGCAAGTTTAACCCTGACGGAACAGTAACGCGTGCGGAATTTTTGAAAATGGCGATGGATTCGTTTGGCATTGTCGGTCACGCATATCGTGACGGTGAATGCCTTGACGCAACAAATGATGATTGGTATTGCTACTATTTGCAGGGGGCGTTGGATAAGGATATTATTCCTAAAGAAATGATTGAGAACTGCAACGTTACAAAAGTTACTAAAACTCTTGCAGAAGCAACAGATGATAAAAAGGCGGTTACGACTGACGTAAACGTTTATACAGGTAAGTTTGACGGAGATAAGCCGATTACTCGTGAAGAAATGGCTGCGATTGCGGTTTGTTGCAAAAATTATAAAATGAGAAGATTGACAGACTGGGACAATGAAAGACGTTATCCTATTTTTTTGTTTAAGGACAGTGATGAAATTGACGAAAAATATATAAGTGATGTAGTAAAAGCTTATAATCTGAACTATATAGACGGTATGGAGGACGGTCGCTTTGCACCGAAAGAGAATTTGACGCGTGCACAGGCGGCGGTTGTAATGAATAATTTAAAATAGGAGAAATAGGAATGAATATAAAGAAAGTAGTCGCAGCGGCATTAATATTGTCGTCAATGACGGCGGTATCGGCAAGTGCGGCTGAATTTAACGATATCAAAGGTCATTGGGCGGAAGATGTTATCAATGAGCTTGCCGACAGGGATATTATACACGGTGTTTCTGACACGGAGTTTAATCCGGACGGAACTGTAACACGTGCAGAGTTTTTGAAGATGGCTTTGGGTACAGTCGGTATTGCCGACGTGCCGTACAGGAGCGGCGAATGTCTTGATGTTACCGCGTCCGATTGGTACGGCGGTTGTGTGCAAAGTGCGCTCGACAAAGGCTTGATACCTGAAAATATGATTGGCAATTATGCCGCAAAGATAACAGACGGCAAGGCTATTTACAGTGGCTTTTTTGACGGCGATAAGCCGATAAAACGTGAAGAAATGGCATATATGGTTTATATGCTGTATCAATATAGTTGTGATGAGGAGGAGTCCTATAATATACTTACTCCTGTTGATTTACAGTTTGATGATGTAAGCCAAATATCGCAATGGGCATTGGACGGCGTCAGATATGCGTATACAAACGGCTTAATATCGGGTATGGACGACGATACGTTCAGACCGCAGCAAACCGCAACTCGTGCGCAGGCTGCGTCTATTATAAGCAGATTACTTGATAAAACGGAATAGAGGTGTAAGAAATGTTTAGCAAAAAAACAATCAGAATTATTTGTCTTGTTACCGCAATAGCTATGGTTGTACCTATTTGTATAGGTATTATCAGTATGTTTGCAGGTGTTAATTAATGTTTAAGGAGAAGTACATATGAAGAAAAAAATCATATGGTTATTTTATTTGTTGTTTGCAATATGTTTTACTTTTACTGCAATAAATATAATATTGCATAATACATATTATAAAGCATTGCACTTGATTTGTGTTACAACAATATGCTTAGTCGGGTTGACAATAATATATAAAAACCTTTCCAAAAACGAGAAATTCATTGAGAAAAATTATAATAAGATACTTATCTCATTTGGTATAGGTATGTTTATAATAGAGATTGTATTGGGAATTGCATTAAGATATGATCCGTTGTGGGATGTTGGCGCGATACATAAAGGTGCTATTGAATGGGTTGAAACAGGGACGTTTGAAAATTATTATGAATATTTCTATAGATTTCCTAACAATCTTGCGGCAATGGCGTTTTTGCATTTATTTTTCAAAATTGCATCAATATTTGGAATTAAAGACTATTTTGCGGTTTCTGTCGTAATAAACAGTATTATGGTAAGCTGTACAACAGTAATAGTATCACTGATTTGCAAGAAAATAGCTGACGTAAAACATGCCGTTTTTGCATTGGTACTGTTTGGATTCAGTGTGCAATTCTATTTTTTGGGCGGTGCTGTGTATACTGATATGCTTTCTGTTATGTTTCCGGTATTATTTTTCTATTTATATCTGAACTCTAAAGAACAATCGGGAAAAAGAAAAATAATTACATATATATTAATGGGACTGACAATTACAATAGGAAGTTTGAATAAATTCACTGTAATAATAATTGCTATAGCAGTAGGCATTGATTTGCTCATAAACAGAAAATTCAAGGAGTTTACGAAAATTCTTGTCAGCGTAGTGAGTATTATGATGATATTTAATGTAACATTTAATTTATATATGTATTCTTCTCATTTGGACAGACAAACGGCTAAGGGTGAAAATACACCGTATAATCATTGGGTCATGATGGGTATTAAAGGTGATGGTGTATATAATCCTGAGGATTATGAGTTTACAAGGAAATATGATTACGATGAAAACAGAAACAGTAAGATAAATAAAGAGATTTTCGATAGAATAAAAAAATTGGGCTTTTGTGGTGTATTTGATTTGGCAATGACAAAATCAACAGCAGATTTCGGAAACGGAACATATGGTGCTGAAGATTTTTATAATTGTAATCCTCAAACCAATACAAAGTTGCATGATTGGATTTTGCCCGAGGGGAAGAATTATAAAAAGTATGCAACATATGCAACATCAATGCATATTGCAATATTAATTTTGATGTTAACTGCTGCATGGGGATTTGTATGCTCTGATGATGAAAAACGTAAAAAGATGTTTTCATTGTATTTGACGATATTTGGAGTATATTTGTTTTTGCTTTGCTGGGAAACAAACCGAAGATATTTTTCAAATTTCGCACCTGTAATATTTATTTGCGGAACTTTGGGTATTGATAAATTTATAGAGGTTTGTTTGAAAACTAAAGAAAAAATTAAATGTGGTTTAAAATAGGCTGATAAATGAACTGTAATGATTTGTTACAGTTCTTTTTTTGTTCTAATCGACGCAAATAGTGTATGTAATAAGAAATAATCCACAATATATAGTACAATGAAAAAAAGTTCAAAAAAAATGAAAAAAAGTGTTGACAAAAGGGGTAATAGAGTGTATAATAATCAAGTCGTCAGTTGAGAGGGCTAAAGAACACGGGAAGAGAAGTGTTCGGGTTGAGAAGAAGTTAAAAACTTTTTCAAAAAATTTTTAAAAAAGTCTTGACAAACTGAAAACGATGTGATAGAATAAACAAGCTGTCGCAAGAGAGCATGTACATTGAAAGATAAATAGTGCAGGTTTTATGTCAAACATTTGCTTTGCAAATGTAAAACTATTGAGTTTTTTATGACAGAAATTCGGATAAAAATTACGAAGAGAAGTCAGTTAGTAATTAGAGCTAACAAACAATCGAGTATATAAGAGCGAAAGCTTAAATATAACCATTTAAACGAGAGTTTGATCCTGGCTCAGGACGAACGCTGGCGGCGTGCCTAACACATGCAAG